>Ga0070735_10000060_pt1 | contig 135348 bp, 124 predicted proteins | sample Coa_R1_FD_66443 | JGI IMG/M metagenome (GOLD analysis project Ga0070735, IMG submission 66443) | Surface soil microbial communities from Centralia Pennsylvania, which are recovering from an underground coalmine fire - Coalmine... | ecosystem: Environmental > Terrestrial > Soil > Unclassified ... | reverse complement strand
CTCTGGAGCTGGCGAAGGGAATCGAACCCCCGACCCTCTGATTACAAATCAGATGCTCTACCGACTGAGCTACGCCAGCAACTGGGGAAAGGCGCGCCTCCGCGCAAACTTATCCCACGGATCCCTTCCAGATGTCCGGGACAATTATATAAAGTACCACAGCGGTAAGTTACGGCGCAACCAAGCCTCCTGGCCGTTGAGGCGCGCCGCCAACGGCACCTCTAGCATCTAGGGTTTCTCCCAGCTATTCTGCCCTCAAGGCGTTCATCGGATCGATGGAAGCCGCCCTGGTAGCGGGAAGCAAGGACGCCGCTACCGCTAGCGCAACCACGAAGAGGGCTGCGAGCGACAGAACCAGCGGGTCAAACGGACTGACCGCAAAAAGTAGCGAATCCAGCAAACGCGAGGCGGCAGCCGCGGCGATCAATCCCACGGCGCAACCGGCAAGTGCCAGCTTTACCGCTGACAAAAAGACCAACCCCAAAATTCCCAAGCGTTGCGATCCCAATGCCATCCGGATCGCCATCTCCTGCACACGCATTGCCGTCGAGAACGCGATGACGCTATAGATACCGAGCGCGGCCAGCAGAACCGCCGCAATGGCAAAGGCAGAGATAAGCCACGTGTTGAATCGGCGCGGCGCCTCACTGTCCGAGACCGCCGACTCCATACTTTGAACCTGGGTAAGCGCCAGCAGCGGATCAATCTCTCGCACAGCCGACCGCAAGACATTAGCCATCTGTCCCGGCTCCATCGCGGTGCGCAGGGCAATGAAGCCACCGTTTCCGTTGATGTCGGCCGGAGATCCTAATGATCCGACTGACTTCTCCACCTGCTCCACCGACTGGTACCACTGTTCTTTGGTGGGGGCGTCGGGAGAGTTTTCCTTCACATCGGCGACGACTCCCACGACGGTCAGCCAGGGAGTCGGAGTCTCGGGTGTGCCGATGCGAATCCGTTTGCCGATCGGATCCCGACCCGGCCAGTAGTGATCTGCCAACTTGTGATTCACGACGATAACCAGTTGGCTATCGCCTGTATCCGCAGGGGTCAGGAGACGTCCGGCAAGCAGGGGAACCTGCATTGCTTGAAGGTAATCGCCCTGAACCTGAACCCAAGTGGCCAGGTTCATGGCCGCCCCCTTTGGTGCAACGTAGCCCTCAGCAACAAATGTCGAGTTGCTGTTGTTACCGGTGGCCGGCAAAAATGTCGTCAACCCCGCGTACTTCACACCGGGAATCTGCCGCAGACGGAGCAACAATTCGCGATTGAATTCATCGGCAGCGGCTTGCGTTGCGTATTGTTTCTGTGGCAGCGAGTAGCCGGCCACGAGCACGTGATCGGGACGGTAGCCCAGATTGACGGAACGCATTTTTTCGAAACTTCGCAGCAACAAGCCGGCAGCCGCCAACAGCACCACGGCAGTAGCGATTTCGCCGACGACCAATGCTGCCCGTAGCCATGAATGCCCACCTACACTTCCGGTGCGCCCACCCTCCTTCAGAGTCTCGTTGGCATTGGTTCGTAAAGCGGCGAAAGCCGGCGCCAGCCCGCACGCGATTCCCGTGATCAGCGAGAGTCCGATGGCAAACAAAACGACCTGCCAATCGAGGCTGATTTCGTCGATGCGCGGCATGGTCTCGGGCAGCCGGCTTACACCGACGCGCAAACCAATCGCCGCAAGAATTAAACCAAGCACTCCTCCGCTCACACTCAACACCAGACTCTCAAGCACTGACTGGCGCAGGAGTGCAAAAGCGCCGGCGCCGAGCGCCAGCCGCATCGCGATTTCGCGGCGACGCCGAATGGCGCGGACCAACAACAATCCCGCCAGATTCGCACAAGCAATCAGGAGGACAACTACGACCGCCATGAACAGAATTCTCACCAGCTGCCGGGCCTGGTAGACCGTCTCTTCGTGCAGCAACTTTACCGACGCGTCAACATGCAGGCTCGCGATAAACGACGGCAAGTTGCGATTGATGTCCTGGGTGACTCGTTCGGCGTCCTGCTGCGCCTGCGCTTCGGTCAACCCAGGCTTGAGGCGTCCAACCATGCTGAAGTTCCATCCGGCGGCTCCAGTCGGCCCAATTTCTTGCGGAGTGAAGCTCATCGGAACCCACAACTCCGAGCTGTTCAGGTGTCCTGGTGCGAGAGGGAATTCAAAGTTGCGCGGCATGACGCCGATCACGATGTACGGCTTGCGGTCCAGCAAAATCTTCGTGCCCAGCACGTGCGGATCGCCATGCAAACGATTCTGCCAGAGCGAGTAGCTGACAACGGCTACCAACTGGTTGTGGTCATCTTCCTCCTGCGTAAAGTATCGACCCGTCAAGGGCGCGACTCGCAATGCAGCAAAAACTCCGGCCGTCATGCGAGTCGCATTCACCTGCGCCGGCTCACCGATGCCAGACAGTTCGTAGCCCGCCGGCTGGTATCCGCCAAGACTTTCGAAGCTGTGAGTCTCCCGGATGTAGGTGCGGATCTCAGGAGCCGTCACTCCGGCCTCGCCGTTTCCACCCACGTCGGCGCCTCGCAGAATGTCAGCCAGCGAGACCAGCCGCTCCGACTGCGGGTAAGGCAGCGGGCGCAACAGAACAGCCTCCACAATCGAGAAGACAGCGATTGTGGCGCCGATCCCGAGCGCTAGCATCAGCACGGCAGTCGCAGCAAATCCCGGCGACTTCAGCAAATGACGAACCGCGATCCGAAGGTCATGGGAGTGCATGTGGTTCTCCTCTGAGACAAAGATCGGCCTGACGCCATCAACAGCATCCGGCCAGCCAAACCCTGTGGCGGCTAAGCGGTTGCTAGTACGAGGTTCGGAGAGCGAGACACGCAGAGAATCGTTCGAGAGCGTCCACGCGTGAGATTGGCCTGTCCGAGACCGGACACCGTCGCCGCGCAAGCACCCCGAATGGCGCACCGTTCGCAGCGCACCCTGAGAGTGGGTAGCAAAGACCCAGATGCAAGTTCCAGGTGCTATCATTCCCTGACCGCATTTCATGCGACTAAGACGCACTCTCCCAATTCTGCTAGCGGTCGTCATCGTTGCCGCGGCGCTGGACCTTGCGGTCACGCTCCGCAAGCACGCCCCGCCTGAAGCTGCTCGGCTCTTGCCCACCGCTGACGGCTTTCTCTACGCCAACTACAGTTGGGTCCGCCGCGCCAATAACGGCAAGCCGTTTTATCCGGTCACGCACGATCCCGAGTATCAGCAATTTATCCAGGAAACCGGTTTCGACTTCGAGCGCGATCTCGACGCCGTGGCATTCGCCATTCACTATCCCAGAAATTGGCCGGGTGGAGGCACCGGCGGCACAGCGCCCGAGCCACGCTTCTCTGAAGTGTTCACTGGCCGCTTCGATACCGATAAATGCGGCGCATACTTAAAAAAGACGGCGACGTCGGTCGAAAGCTACAACTCCGTCGACATCTTCACTATTCCCATCTATGGCCGAACCGTGCGCATCGCGATACTCGGCGTCGACACCGTGGCCGCATCCAACCACGACGATCCGGCAGTCATCCACGGGATCGTCGACCGATCCCGGCGTCTGGCCTCTCCATTTGGTGGTCCCGCCTTCCTGCGCCGTTACTATAAGGTTGTTCAACTGGGCAGCCCGGTGTGGCTGATGGCGCGCGTCGATCCTGCCGCTCCCGGGTTTGAGGGCTGGTCCACCGTCTTTCCCAAGCCGGCCGATCTGGTCATCTCGGCCAGCTACAACCCGCTCCACTTGCCGCTTCGCGCCGGAGTGCTGCATCTACGCGCCGAAGCATTCGCGCTGAACGACGAAGATGCCCAGACCATCACCGACAAACTGAACGTCTTTCTCGCGATGTTTCACAGCGCCGAGGCCTCCGTCGGATCACCCGGCACGGACGCCGATGTAAAAGCCTTCTTCGACAGCCTGCAAGTCCGGCAGCATGACAACCGCGCCGTGCTCATGGCCGCCGTACCGACAGATGTCATTAAGAAGCTGGCGGATTCTCCCAACACGATCCCGGCTCTGTCATCACCTCCCCCACCGACCCCCGAGCCCGCGAAAAAGGTCAAGAAGCATTGAGCGAGTGGCCGGAGATCCAGACTGACCTTTGCCCCTCCCAAGGAAATGTATCCGGAAAAGACTTATCAGGTCGATGCGAACTTCTCTCCTGACAGCAAGCAAATCGTTTTCGGTCGGACTGCCTTCATGCCCAATACCGCCGACGTCGTTGACATCCGCATCTTCGACGTTGCCACCAAAGCGGTCTCGGTCATTCCCGGATCACAAACCCTGTACGCTCCACGCTGGTCCCCCGACGGTCAGCGAATTGCCGCCGTTACGACTGGCAATAAGAAACTTCTCTCGTACGACCTTAAAACCCGCAAGTGGTCCGATTGGATCACCGTTTCCGGCACGTTGACTCTCCCTGTATGGTCCCGCGACAGCAAGTATGTCTATTTCGAAAATATCGGCGGCGACCAGCCCGGCTATCGCCGCATTAAGGTGGGCGAGACTCACTCGGAATTTCTCGTCGACCTCGTAGACTTGCACCGTTCGTTCTGGAGCGGTATCACCCCTGACAACGTCCCGATCTTCAGCCGCGAAGTCAGCTCCGATGAAATCTACGCACTCAACATGGAATAGGTGGAAGGCGCTACAATTCGGAAACGGCCTACGAATTCCACGTTCATTTCCTTACTGGGCGCGGTGGATCATCGCGGACAAAGTCGGGACAAGCGGACGTTCACCACTCTTCCGGCCCATTTTCCGCGAGCGAGTTGTGAGATCGAGTTGGTCAAGCCGAATAGTGATAATCCCGACTTGGTGTCGGCGAATCCCTGATAGACGACAAATAGAGTTTCAGCGCCTAGCCCGTTCGGTGCATATTTGGATAGGTTAAGTATCAGGTCATAGCGATCATAGCGAAGATGCTTACGCCAACCACCGCTCCCCTGCGGTTCACCTTGCCAGCGTTCTCAAGCTAGTGGGATACTCCCAGCAAGATCGAGAGGTCTGTTATGAGAACCGCCTTATTGAACATCGTCTTACTTGCCCTTCCAGCTTCTGTTGTAGGTCAATCGGTTTGCCAGCAAGTAACAAATCAAGTTGTCGATCACAGGTCGGGATTCACAATTCGAAGTGTGACTTTGCGGTCCGCTCACGGCTTGGTGAGGGCGACGGCATCCATACCTGACGCCAGTAAGCCGACCTCCGCAACAGTGTTTTCGTTTTCGACATTGGTAGGTTCAGGACCTCATCAGTCTGTGGACATGATGCCGCTTGCTATTGAACTCACCAAACAGGGTTGGTCGACCATAGTCATTGAGCGCAAACTTACCTGGCCCGATGTCGACCCGAGTGTTGGAACCCTGCGGGCAGATGTGATGTGCACGGAGCAGTGGCTGTCAAAGCACGCTATGGTTACGCCTAGTGATTGGATTTTTGTTGGCCCAGACTCGGATGCTCCCGATCCGGCAGTGGGAGACGAACCGAGGATGACGGGTTGGCTCGGCTTCATAATCGGGGATAAGTCTGGCGATGTGAGCACTGAGCACCTGTTTCACAGCACCTCGGAACTTCGGAAGTGGATACTTTCCCAGCACTTCGTCGACGACTAGAGGTCACTTCCCTGCCGCCCTTATGCGTAACCGTTGAAATCAGGCATTACACTCAAAATTCTTTTTTGCCCAGCCTCGCTCTGTCTCGAGCTTTGGGGGGTGTAATTGGGAGTCGCCGATCCCAAACCTGGCCCTTAATCCCTGGTTCTCTTGAAACTAAATGCTCCTTCCCGCGTCTTATTCAGGTGGGTAGGATTCAACAGGTACAATAAAGACGAATGTCGACTCTGCCTCTTCCCATCGCGGCCTTTGTCGCAGGCCTGATTTCGTTTCTGTCGCCGTGCGTGCTTCCGCTGGTGCCCGGATACGTTTCGCTCATCTCAGGCGCGGGCGTAGAGGAATTGAAGTCGCCTCGGGCTCAGCTCATGCGCCGCGTGATGGTGAATTCCGTTGGATTCATCCTGGGCTTCAGCGTCGTGTTCGTGACGCTGGGAGCAATCTCCACCGAGATCGGACAGATGGCAGCCCGTTATAAGCACACGCTGTCGATCGTGGCCGGCGTGGTCATTATCATTTTCGGCTTGCACCTGACGGGAATCTTCAAAATCAAAGCGCTTTACACCGACGCACGCCTCCACAGCGTAAAGGGGAGCAGCACGCCGATCGGCGCGTTCGTCATCGGATTCGCATTCGCCTTCGGCTGGACGCCTTGCCTGGGCCCGATCCTGACCGCGATCCTGACCTTGGCTAGTGAGCAAGACACGCTGGTAAAAGGAATCCTGTTGCTCGGCGTTTATTCGCTCGGTCTGGCCGTTCCGTTTCTGCTGACGTCGCTGTTGATGGAACGCTTCCTGAAGTTTTACAGCCGCTTCCGCTCGCATATGCACGCGCTCGAAGTTGCGTCCGGCGGCCTGCTGATCGCACTCGGTATCTTGCTCGTGATCGGGCGTTTCACTCTGATTTCGAGCTGGTTGTCATTCTTGAATCGCTTTGCTTTGTAGTGAGGACCTGCGTCTTATGTCAACGTTTCAACCACAATTTGAGCAACACCAATCTGAGCAGAAAGAAAACACGCCGATTGAACAGTCCTCCGGCAATTCCATGTTGTCGGCTGCTCCGGGCGGTTCTGGTACATCCGGGGAAGCTCCTGTCCCGCAGCCACCTTCCCAGCCCTCAGGGCGCAATCCTATGGCGCTAGTCTTTGTCGCGATCGTCGCGGCGGCAATGCTCTATTTCGGTTTCCATACCGCGCGGCGCTCCGGCACCGATCACGCGCCCGGTTTGCTTGGCTACGGAACGCCCGCGCCCAACTTCACCCTTCAAACACTCGATGGCAAGAATCTGAGCCTCACCGACCTCAAAGGGAAAGCGGTCCTGGTGAATTTTTGGGCGACCTGGTGCGGTCCTTGCAAGATTGAAACACCCTGGCTGGTGGAGTTGCAGAACGAATATGGATCCCAAGGCCTGCAAGTGGTCGGCGTTGCCATGGACGATTCCGGCAAAGACGAAATTGAGAAGTTCGCCAAAGATATGGGCGTGAACTATCCCGTCTTGTTGGGGAAAGAGGCTGTCGGCGACGCATATGGAGGTGTTCCGGCGTTGCCCGAGAGCTTCTTTGTCAGCCGTGACGGCAAGATTGTGGACCGCATTATCGGTCTAAAGGGCCGGGCCGAAATTGAGGATGCGGTGAAAAAGGCTCTGAGCACACAGGTGGGTGCCGTCCGAACGGACACTACACCTTTGATGGCGCAGGCTCAGAATTAGCAATAGAAAGCAGGCTTACCCCCGTCTACTATTTCATCTGGGGCGTCGGCATCGAAAAGCTATGATCTCGCCAAGTCGCCTGTTCAAATTTGCCTTTCTGGTTTTGCTCTCTGCCTGCTCAGCCTGGGCACAATTGGGTAAAGCTCCGTCCGTGTCAATCGCCCCGGTTCCAACCGTCACCGTCGCGCGCGCAACGCAGACCAAGGTCCCGCTCAATTTCCGCGTGGCCTCCGGGTTCCATATCAATTCGAACACGCCCAGATCAGAATTCCTGATTCCCACCGCACTCAAGATGGATCTTCCCACCGATATCGTTCTGGGCAAGATTGAATACCCCCCGGGTAAGGACCTGACGTTCCCCTTCTCACCCGACGAAAAACTCAACGTCTACAGCGGCGATTTCACCGTCAACGTGATGGTCCATCCGCTCAGCTCAGTCTCTCCTGGGAAATATCTCATGCGAGGAGTGCTGCGCTATCAGGCTTGTGACAACGCACAATGCTTCCCTCCGAAGACTCTGCCCGTCAGCTTTGAAGTAAGGGTCGTCAAAGGGCCGTCCTCGCACGGTGCCAATCCCGCGCAAAGCCCGCACATACATAACTAGGCGCCCCGTACACCTGCCTCGCGCAAGATTCCGCCTTAACTCGAAAAGTTTCCCGCTTCTTTTCGTCCGCAGGCGTATCCTCGTGAGCGTTCTCACTTCATGCAACGCTCTATCCTGTTTGGCGCTTGCAGCGTACCAAGTACGGCGGGAGCGAAGGCGTGCCACACTCGCCTACCCAGGTCGATCCGCGCTCCGTGGTCGCCCGGTCGAAACTCGAAGAAGATCCGCGGTTAAAAACAATCTGGGCGGGATATTCCTTTTCCGCAGACTACCGCGAGCGCCGAGGCCACGCCTACATGCTCGACGACCAGACGTTTACCGAGCGCCAAAAATTTGCTCCTCCGGCCATGTGCATCAATTGCCACGCGACCATGGTCACAACCTACTTGAAGCTCGGTAATGGCGACATCATGAAAGGCTTCAACGTCATGAGCGATACCCACATGACGTACCCTCAGATTCGCCAGCTCGTGAAGCATCCCGTAGCCTGTATCGATTGCCACGATCCTTCCACCATGCAGTTGCGTGTTACTCGTCCCGCATTCATCGAAGGTCTGCGCGCGTTGAAGGCCTCTCAGGGAGTGCAGAACTACGACGTCAACACGATGGCTTCGCGCCAGGAGATGCGCTCATTTGTCTGCGGCCAGTGTCACGTCACTTATTACTTCCAGCCGCCCAACAAGCGCCTGACTTTTCCCTGGGCGAACGGACTCAAAGTCGAAAACATCATTGCCGTAGAAGACGAACAAAAGATCAAGGAATGGGATCATCCCGACTCTGGCGCCGGATTAATCAAGGCGCGCCATCCCGAGTTCGAGATGTGGAATCAGGAGGTACACGCAAGATCGGGCGCTGCCTGCGCGGACTGCCACATGCCCTACACGCGCCAGGGTGGACTCAAAATCAGCGACCACCACGTGAATAGTCCGCTGCTCAAAATCAATCGCTCGTGCCAGACTTGCCATCACTTTCCCGAGGAGGATCTCAAGGCGCGCGTCGAAGATATTCAGGATACGTTCTTCAACCTTCGTAATAGCGCACTCGATGCGTTGGTGGATTGATCAACGACATCAAGGCGCAAAAGGCAAAAGGAGCGACGGACGCGCAACTCGCCGAAGCCCGCGAATATCAGCGCAAGGGACAATTCATGATCGACTTTGTCATGTCGGAAAATTCCATGGGCTTCCATGCGCCCCAGGAAGCGGCCCGGATTCTCGGCGACGCCATTAACCTGTGCCGCCTCGGGCAGCTCAGCCTCCACGGTGGCCCGCCACCAAGCCACAATCCACCAAATATCGGGAACATGGCTTCCGCCGACGCCGCGACAGGAGCAGGTCATCCGTGAAGGCGAGGGATCTTTTCGTTTTTCTTCGGCAACCTTCGTGTCCTTCGCTGAGCGACATCACTCGACCGCTGGAAGCGCGTTGGCGAGCGCCAAAACTGTTCCGGCATACAGCAGCGTGTCGAAAAAGTAATTGATCCCCTCAACCTTGACGTCGGTGCCTGGCTTTAACAACGAAGCGATCAGGATCGGGCTATAGATGATCACGACGACTAGCAAAATCCAACTGCCAAGATAGGTGGCCGCCATCCGCGTCTTCCTGGCGAGCACGATGCATATCCCCGCACCGAGGAGAATTGCCCCAGTTAGATATCCGATAAGTAGCTTCGCCGGAATCCACGCAGGCATCATTTTTTCGAGAGGAACGCCCGGAACGTTGAACGGATGAAGAAAGTTCTGAACTCCATATAAAACGGCAGCGCTCCCGATCACGATGCGGCCTACGGTGACGAGCGTCGTGCGGGCTCGTGCGAGCCGCACGTCCATCGCTGCTGCCGCCAGCATCCAGCCGCCCGCTCCGAACGAGAGTTCGCGAAACAAAAGCACCCACGAAATCCGGTTGTGCACGTCGGCCAGCGTTCCCGGCAAGTCCATCATCGCGACAAACAAAAACATCATGATTCCGAACAGCAGTCCGGACCAGCACACCTGAATCTTTGTGGCAATGCTCAAAGACGCGGAAAGCAGCCCAGCCCCGACGAAATAGGTCCAGAACAGCGGCCACGGCATAAACTTCGGCACGATCTGACTGATGCCCTGTGCGGCCGAGAAATGTTCCGCGCCGAAGACCGCTAACGGCGCCGCGAAACACAAATTGCTTAAAGCGACGATCTTGTCCAGGCCGCTGGCTCGTGCGACTTCCGCTTTTGCGACTGGTATCCCGATCACGAAAAGCACGATGCCGGCCGTGCAAGTCGAAACGACTGTCCGGGAGACTTCGAAGAACATGAGTCCGAGAAAAGTGTGAGGGACAATTGAGTGCATGCTTATGTGAGCGATCTAACGCGAATCGGGCTTCCCGTAGGGTAAGCTGGACTGTATTCCTCTCTCATCGTTTGGGGCAAAACACACCAGTTCGTGGGATAGCATGATACGGCAAGCTGCGTAACGCCATATCCACTTAACCACGAGTCCCTATAGCCATTTTCGACGCAAAACAATCCTTGGACTGATCGAAATTCGAGGCAGACTTCTCAAGAAGCTGGGTCACACGCAAGAATGAGGGTATGACGGAAAATAAGTATGCGAGGATCGAGCGCGAACGCCGCTTTGTTCTAGCTCAATTCCCAACCAATGCGGCCGTCGTTCGGAACCGGCGCATTAAGGATAACTACATCGACGGAACAAGCCTCCGCTTACGGGAACAGAGTTACGACGACGGCCTGACCACGTTCAAGCTCACTCAGAAGCTTCCGGTTCGAGGAAGCGGAGCGCAGCAGGGGTTCATCACGAGCATGTACCTCACGCAGGATGAATTTGACGTATTTGCTCAACTTCCCGCCCGAAAACTTATTAAGACTCGTTTCAGTGTGCCGCCTTTCGGAATCGATGTCTTTGACGGCCCATTGGAAGGACTTATTCTCGCGGAAGCAGAGTTTGATTCGGCGGCGGCCGCTGAGGCACTGACGGTCCCGTTTTTCGTGGCTGGAGAAGTTTCCGCAGACGATCGATTTACCGGTGGTCAACTGGTCCGAGCATCACGCCAGGATATTCGGAACTGGCTATTGGACTACGGAATCGCGCTCAGGCCGTCGTGACTTTGTTCGGGCGCGCAATCTTCAACCGTCAATGCAGGCAATCGAGATTTTTCGACAGTTGAGACGATTTCCTCCGTTCGCATTTCCGCAAGCGGTTGTCAAATGACCGGGAGTCACACTTTTGCCACTTCGCAAGCAATTGAGAAGACGCTGGTTACCCGAAAGCGTCGACTTTGTATGGACAATTCTGCAAGACAAATGTCCCTTGGGAACACTGTGGAAAACTCTTGCAAGCGCTTTAGTTCTGCGACTTAGCTCTTGCCTTGCTTCTTCTCGACCTTCGCCCACGTGTCTTTCAGCGCAACGGTCCGGTTGAACACGGGCGCGCCGGGCTTCGAATCAGGATCAGCGCAGAAGTACCCGAGCCGTTCGAACTGATAGCGGCCGCCTGGCTTGGCATTCGCGAGCGACGGCTCCAACTTCGCGTGCGTGATCGTCTCAAGCGATTTAGGATTGAGATAGTCGAGTACGTCCTTACCCTCTTCCACGTCGGCGAGGTTTTCTTTGGTGAACAGGTTCTCGTAGACACGCACCTCCGCATCGACTGCATGCTGCGCTGACACCCAATGGATCGTCGACTTCACCTTGCGTCCATCGGGTGGCGCATTGCCACCGCGGGTGGAGGGGTCGTAGGTGCAATGTACTTCGACCACTTCGCCCTTGTCGTTTTTCACGACGCTCTTCGCCGTGATGAAGTAGCCATACCGCAACCGAACCTCGCGTCCGGGCGTCAGCCGGAAATATTTTGGCGGAGGCACTTCGCGGAAGTCATCCTGCTCGATATAAAGTTCGCGCGAGAACGGCACCTTGCGCGAGCCTGCGCTCTCATCCTCAGGATTATTCTGCGCGTCCATCTCTTCGACCTGGCCCTCGTCGACCTGGCCCTCGGGATAGTTGTCGATCACAACCTTCAGCGGATGCAGCACGGCCATCACGCGGGCTGAGCGTTTGTTCAGGTCTTCGCGGACGAAGTGTTCGAGCATCGCCAATTCAACGATCCCGTTGGTGCGCGAGACCCCTGCTGCCGTAACGAAGTTGCGGATCGCCTCGGGTGTGTACCCGCGTCGTCGCAGGCCAGAGAGCGTCGGCATGCGCGGATCGTCCCATCCGCGAACCGTCCCCTGCTCGACGAGCTGGCGCAGCTTGCGCTTCGACATCAGCGTGTAGGTCAGGCTCAGGCGGTCAAATTCAATCTGCTGTGACGGGAAAATTCCCAGCTGCTGGATGAACCAGTTGTAGAGCGGCTGGTGATCAGCGAATTCGAGCGAGCACATCGAGTGCGTCACTCTTTCGAGCGAATCCGACTGGCCGTGCGCGAAGTCATACATGGGATAAATGCACCACTTGTTGCCAGTGCGGTGATGCTCGGCGTGCAGGATGCGGTACATCACCGGATCGCGCATATTGAAATTCGGCGAAGCCATGTCGATCTTCGCCCGCAGTACACGAGTGCCGTCAGGGAACTCGCCGGCGCGCATTCGCTCGAACAAATTCAGATTTTCTTCGACTGACCGGTCGCGATACGGGCTGTCTTTCCCTGGCTCGGTCAGCGTGCCACGATGTTTGCGAATCTCTTCCGCGGTTAGGTCATCGACGTAGGCCTTGCCGTCTTTGATCAGCTTGGTCGCCCATTCGTAAAGCTGGCCGAAGTAGTCCGACGCGTAGAAGAGGCCATCCCAATGGAAGCCGAGCCACTGCACATCTTCCATAATCGAATCGACATACTCGACGTCTTCTTTTTCGGGATTCGTGTCGTCGAAGCGCAGGTTGGTGTGTCCGCCAAACTCGTCCGCGTAGCCAAAATCGATGCAGATGGCCTTGGCGTGGCCGATGTGCAGGTATCCATTCGGCTCAGGAGGGAAGCGGGTCTGCACACGTCCGTTGTATTTATTCGTCTTGAGATCTTCGATGAAGCGCTCGCGTATGAAGTTGGAAGGACGCGATTCCGGAGCGGGACTGGCACCCGTCTCAGTCTCGGCAGCTGGAGTTGTCATAATCTTTGATCTTACCGCAAAGGAGAGAAGGCGAGCCGGGGAAGGGCTCGCCCACGCCGCAACATTTCCCGAAAAGGCCTGGCGGTTAGTGCGCCTGCAGCGACGCCGGCTGTTGCGATCGCGGAGTACCTGTACGGACAGCGCGGATGAACTGCCAGATGTGGACGAGCAAAGCGATGCACAGCCCGAGCCAGGCACAGTATAGGCTGATCAGAATCGATGCGTTTACGATGGTCGCGACCTTGGCGAACTGGGTAGTAGCAGCCACAACGAATGGATGCCAGTCCCCACCCTGAGTCCGGATCGCCGCGCTGAGAACGAAATTCAATAAGGCCAGGCCCAGCACCGACTGCACCAATTCGGCCAGCGGGGGAAACCAGGACCAATCAGTCCGCGCCAGTATGATCGCGGGCCGCAGAATGGCAACGACAGCGAGCAGTACGAGGGGAACATAGATCGTGTACACGATAGGCGCTGCCTTCAAGAACGCCGCTGCGGGTCCCAGAATCAGCACTGGATAGTGCGGCAGTAGCAGGAGCCACATCAAACCGAACCAGGCAAACGCCAGCTGGCAGACGGTGGTCACGAGAGAAGATTTGCGCTCTTCCTTTCGCACCGGCGGCAGCTTCATCGGATCCCACTTGCACTCGACCTGGGCGATCGTATGAGTGCGCTCCAGGATGGCGAAGACAAGAGTGATGACGCCCGCTGCGATGAACAAGCCAGACCATAAGTCGCCGATCGTGTTCAGCACCGCCGCACCAAAATCGCCGTTGCTGCTCGCAACGTTCGTTGGACCGACGATGAAGATGAACACCGGAACCATGATCCAGAGAAGGACCATCTTCAACACGAACATATAGATCGGATACAGGGTCGGACCAACGAGGTAGCGCCTGGGACCCAGGCGGGCGGCGACGACCATCGGAGCGCCGCAGTGCTTGAGGATCGCAGAGACTTCCGCTTGGTCGAGAGGACGGCTGAGTTCGCTCTCGCGGGCTTCGATCTGTGAGCGTAGATCTTCCCCAAGCTCGGCGAACAGATCGTTTTGCCGCGCTGTTTTCGGCAACCAGAAGCGGACGGCCTGCAAGTAGCGATCAACCAGTTCCAAAGGATTGCGTGTTGTGCTCATCGTGCTATGCCTCTTGAAAGATTTTGTTCAGAGACGTGTTGATGCGCTGCCATTCGGCCAGCAGCTGGTCGAGAGTCTCTTCCCCAACCGGCGACAACTTGTAGAAACGCTTGTTGCGCTTGTCCTCTTCGCGCCACTGGCTGACGAGCAATCCTTGGCTCTCGAGACGCCGAAGAAGCGGATACAACGTGCCCTCATCGATCTCCAGGCCGTCGTCCGCCAGAGCCTTGCGCAGCGTGTATCCGTAACGCTCGGTCCGAAGTTGTGTCAGGACCGCTAAGGTCAAGCAGCCGCGGCGTAGCTCGAGCTTCAGATTCTCAAAGACTTCTGGATTGCCTGTGCTGTTTGACATATAGTGTATTACATACACTGTATGATACACAGTAACAATGTGTCAAGAGGAATCTTCGGATGCAACAGAGTGATTTTCCGTCCTAGGAACAACTCGGATCGCCAAGTCGCGGTTAAGCGCGAGTGATTTCGAACTGCGGACTGGTTGTGCGCGGTTTTTCCCGGTGCTGAGCATTTGGCTTGTGAGATCCGCCCGCGCGCTAGAAAGGGCACGCGCGTTCCGGATGACGCCCCGGTGCAACTGCAGGATAATGTGGGACCACAGTTAAGACGCAGGAGACTTCGATGAGTTCGAATCAGCGACCGATTTCGGTGACGGGGGTGGCGTGGCTTTTTGTTGCAGTGGGGACGGTCACTTTCATCTCTCACTCGCCCGGGCTCCTGCACCCGCACTGGGACGATTTCGAAATTGAATTGACGGAGCTCTTAGCCCTGGTAGCTGGGATCTTTATGTTGCGGGGGCAGAATTGGGCCCGCTGGCTGGCGTTAGCGTGGATGGCGTTCCACGTTGTCTTGAGCGCATTTCCTCCGTTTCACGGACTGGTGGTTCACCTTCTGATATTCGGCGGCATTACTTATCTTCTGCTCCGTTCCGATGCGGCGCAGTATTTCCGCGGGAGTGGCGCCGCAGCCGGCTGACAACGAATCCATCGGCGCCTAACGCGACGTGTTGTGGCCGAAGCAGAGGCGGAATCCGTTGCAATCCTCGATGTCGAATTCGCGCATGTCATACGCGCGGTCGCAGATCGGGCTTACGATTTTGACCCCGTTCGCCTGGAATTGAGCATAGAGCTGGTCCGCATCGTCGATCCAGAAATACGCGTCCAAAACGCAATCCTTCGGATCGGGTGTGCGGTTCGGCCGCATGTGGCCACTAGTATTGACCTGCCGCAGCATGATGGTCGCGCCTTTGCGGCGGACCATGGCGAAACGGGGAGGATCGCCCCAGAAACGCTCGTAGGAAAAGCCAAGTTTATCGCGGTAGAAATTGGCGGTGGCGATTACATCGTCGACAACAAAGTAAGGTGCGACCCACCACATGACGTCTGGCGACCCAGTTTTTTTCTCGGGCATGGGGCTTGTCTCCAAAAAGATCCGGGCTTGGCTGGACCGTTTTTACCACAGTCGGCGGAAGGGTTTGTCTTCGGGGGGTTCTCGGTTTCCGATCAACAGGATTGACCTTCTCCGGCGGACGAGGCGTCCGCCGCTCCAACCTATTCCAGCGGCTTCCAAGACTTGCACTGCAGCGCGGTAACCGGCGCTGCCAGCGGGGGTCCGGTCTGGACGCGTAGCACCGCGTCCGATGTGGAGCAGAAGCTGCGCGTGCCGGTGGTCGTGTTGACCGGAGTGGCCACCACGACATACTCGCGGCAGTGCTGCTGTTGCGCGCAGCTCGTGCGGATCGTAAACCGGTATCCAGACATAATGCACCAGGCACCCGCGGTGCAACTTGGACCTCCGAGCGTGGAATCGATTAAGCCTGCGTGCTGCGGTGTGTAGGAAGCCGCGTGAACCGGGTCAGGCCCAAGGGCCGAGAGACTGGAAGCGTATCCCCTCTGCGGGTAGGCACTGGCATATGTGATTTCCGCGGTGATGGCGGTGCGGACCGCGCCCACCGCAATCGATTCGTTGGCGGCCATCCTGGCGCGCAGCAGATTGGGAATGGCGATAGCAGCGATGACCAACGTCGCGCCGAGATCGACTGCCTGGCTGAGGCTCACTTCGCGCAGCGTCGTGTCTCCTCCGTAACCACAAATGATGGCAGGTTTTGATTCCACTCGTGTCGTCAAGAGCGAGTCCGCGAGTTCTGGTGACGCCCGCCGCAAACTCAATGCAGCAAAGGCGAGCGGGTCTTCGAAGAAGAGCGCCGACGGTTGAGACAGGTATCCGGGAGGAAGCGCTGCCTGGAAGCTTGGCGATGCCGCCAAGGAATCGCCAGATCGATGATCATTCACCGATTCCGCAATGGCCTCGCGGCTCGAGGCCAGAATCAGATAACCGTCCACCGCGGCATAGGCGATTTCCTGGGTCTTCTGCGCGGTTGGAATCTGGATGGTGTGGTAGCTAACGCCGTCTTCGTCCGTCTCGACCGGTGAAATTCTCGAGGCCGCGAAGAACGAACGGAATGTGGCAAGCAGACCGCCGGCATCGTTCGTCTTCAAAATGACCTTCCACGCGGGCTCCGGGGCTAGGCGGTCCATTTCGACTGTGATTTCTCCGTCGAGCCGGCTGAATACATCCTGCCGAAGACTCAGATTCATCGCACGTTCCGTTTGCCTGAGCGATGCGAGTGCGTTGGGGTTCGAGGCAGTTGCCAGATCTTGAATGTCGTCAAACATGGTCGCCGGATTCTTCAGCAGCAGGCTGAATGCCATCAGGGCCCTTGGAGATACGAATTCGAGGCTGTGCATCGGTCCGGGTGGTGCAAGCCACGATGCGATTCCGCGGCGCGGTCCTGTGAAGCTCAATTCCATCTGGCTCGCGGGGGTTCCGAGCAGGTTCTTGCGTTCCCAAATGAGGTATTTCATATCAGAGAAGCCGGTGCGTTCGAACATCTTCTCGGTTTGCTCCGTGCTCCGGGGTATCTGGTGGAGTATGGTCTGCAGATCGACGCCCGCAATGATGCTCGTTCCACCCTCGTAGCTTTGCGCCAGCCGCTGGCCGAATCCGGTGGAGAGAAACTCCGGGCTCTTGCCTTCGCGCTGCGCATTGAACGTGCGCAGCGTGGTGAGGTCCGGAGCTCCGACGACCAAGCCGGGTAGCACTAAGATGACTGGTTCGGCCCCGAGCGGTGACTCGTTGGCCGTCGCCAGCTCGGCAAGATCGATGACGCGGGCGGCCGGCTCCCCCTTATCGGCCGTTTCTTTCAGCATCAGCTGCAGGAATTCTTTCAGACCGGGCTTGCGCACTTCGGCAAGCACGAGAACGGCAGGGCCTTGGTTGCCGCGGTTGGTCGCAGAGACGATCACCTCGTCGCCCAGATATTGCGAAAGCTGATAGAACTTCTCGAGCGACTGTTCGATTTTTGGGCCCTGAGTCGCCATGTCGCCGCGTTCCCACCAGGCACGTAGTTCGGCGTTGGTTTTGAGTTCTTCGTTGAAGATCGCCAGAAGCTGGTGGGAAGCCTCTCCATAGTTGGGCAAGGCCGCGTACGCAATGGTCGCTTGCGGCAGGAGTGGTAGCAGCCGGCTCTGGGTCCGCGACGGCGGATACTGAACGCTTTCCTGCGCCTTCTGAATGATCCGGCCAAACTCGGTGAAAACGCCCGAGAACTTTTTCCAGTCGTCGGCCGAGAACTGCGGAGCTGAAGCCGACGCCTGCGAGCTGTTTTGCCCGACCCCCATAGAGGCGAGCAGCAGGATAGAGGCGAAAAGAGCGAGATAGGAAGCATGCGAGCGGCCGCGCAACCACGGTTTGCCTATCATGCGAAATTACCCCGTCGAAGGGCACATGATAGACGCAGCATTCTGTTTGCGCCATGATTCGCCGCACATTGCGGATAACCATGGTCATCATTTCAGGCCCGCCACAACTCCGCGCCCTTGGAGGTACCTTACGTTGACAGATGCTTCATTTCAACGAGCATTCTCCCGTCGACACTGCGGGCGGCAGCGGACTCCTCGCGGTGCCCGGAATGACAACGGGTTGGGAATAAGAAAAAGCTGGAGGAGACTTTCCTCCAGCCTTGCGAACCAAGTTTGGCTCCGTCCAATTACCGGGCGGACACCACGTCAAAGCGGTCGGCGTTCATGACCTTGTTCCATGCTGCCACGAAGTCGTTCACGAATTTGTCCTTCGAGTCAGCGCAGGCGTAGACCTCGGCGAGAGCGCGCAACTGGGAATTCGAGCCGAAGATCAGGTCGACCCGTGTAGCCGTCCACTTGACTTCGTTCGTCTTGCGGTCGCGGCCTTCGTACACGGCTCCAGAGCCATTGGATTCCGCGGACGGCTGCCATTCCGTGCCCATGTCCAGCAGATTAACGAAGAAATCATTCGTCAGGGTCTCTGGACGCTTGGTGAAAACGCCGTGTTTGGAGTTCCCGGCGTTGGCACCCAGGACACGTAGGCCGCCCACGAGAACCGTCATTTCAGGCGCGGTCAGTTTCAGCAATTGCGCCTTGTCGACCAGCATCTCCTCAGGCAACAAACGTTGCTTGCCCTTGAAGTAGTTGCGGAAGCCATCGGCTTTCGGTTCGAGCGGCTCGAAGGATTCCATGTCGGTTTGCTCTTGCGACGCGTCCATGCGGCCTGGCGTAAAGGGGATCTTCACGTCAATTCCGGCGGCCTGTGCGGCTTTCTTGATTGCCGCGTCGCCGCCGAGGACGATCAGGTCCGCGAGCGAGACCTTCTTCCCGCCCGACTGGGAGCTGTTGAACTCCTTCTGGATCTTCTCCAGAGTTTGCAGCACCTTCGCTAATTGAGCAGGCTGGTTGGCGTCCCAGTCCTTTTGCGGCGCGAGGCGGACGCGCGCGCCGTTTGCTCCACCACGTTTATCGGAGCCGCGGAAGGTTGAGGCCGACGCCCAAGCCGCAGAAACCAGTTGGGAGACAGTCAGACCTGACGCGAGGATTTTCGCTTTCAGAGTTTCAAGGTCCTGTTCGTTGATCAGCGGATGATTCACCGCGGGTATCGGATCCTGCCACGACAACTCTTCCTTGGGAACGAGCGGGCCGAGATAGCGCTGGATGGGACCCATGTCGCGGTGCGTCAGTTTGAACCACGCGCGGGCAAATGCGTCCGCAAACTGATCGGGATGCTCGTAGAAGCGCCGCGAAACCTTCTCGTAGGCAGGGTCGAACCGCAGCGCGAGATCGGTGGTCAGCATTGAGGGCGCGTGGCGCTTCGACGGATCATGCGCATCAGGAACCGTGCCATTGCCAGCGCCATTCTTCGGTGTCCACTGATGGGCACCAGCCGGGCTCTTGGTCAGTTCCCATTCGTAGCTGAACAGATTGGTGAAGAAGTTGTTGCTCCACTTCGTGGGTGTCTGCGTCCAAATGACTTCCAGTCCGCTGCCAATGGTGTCACCGCCATAGCCTTTGCCCAGCTTGTTTTTCCACCCGAGGCCTTGCAGTTCGATGTCGGCACCCTCCGGCTCAGCGCCCACATATTGTGTGGGAACGCCAGCACCGTGGGTTTTGCCGAAGGTGTGACCGCCAGCAATGAGGGCGACGGTCTCTTCATCGTTCATCGCCATGCGGCGGAAGGTCTCGCGAATGTCGCGTGCGGCTGCGACTGGATTCGGCTTGCCGTTCGGCCCTTCCGGATTGACATAGATCAAGCCCATCTGAACTGCACCGAGAGGATTCTCGAGATCGCGGTCGCCAGAGTAGCGCTCGTCGGCCAGCCACGTGCCCTCAGGTCCCCAATAAATTTCCTCTTCGGGTTCCCAGGTGTCCGCACGGCCGCCGCCGAAACCAAACGTCTTGAAGCCCATCGAGTCCAATGCGACGTTTCCGGCGAGAACCATGAGGTCAGCCCAGGAAATTTTGCGGCCGTATTTCTGTTTGATGGGCCAGAGCAGCCGGCGCGCCTTGTCGAGGTTCACATTGTCGGGCCAGCTATTGAGCGGAGCAAAACGCTGCTGCCCGGATCCGGCGCCGCCGCGGCCGTCGCCGATGCGGTATGTGCCGGCACTATGCCACGCCATGCGAATAAACAGCGGTCCGTAGTGGCCAAAATCGGCAGGCCACCACTCTTGCGAGCTTGTCATCAACGCCTGAAGGTCCTTGATCACGGCATTCAGGTCAAGGGTCTTGAACTCTTCCGTGTAGTTAAATTCCTTACCCATCGGATCGGCCAGCGGACAGGGCTTGTCCAGCACCCTCAGGTTCAGTTGATTCGGCCACCAGTCGCTATTCGAACGGAATTTTTGACCGCCATGCGCGACGGGGCATTTACCTTCCGGTGTGGTCTTCTTATCTTTAGCTTCCGGGGAAACTGTCCCCGATGAGGTAGCAATTGTATTTTCCATAATTATTTTTCCTCTAAATTCATCAAGAAGCTGCTGTACGAACCGTGTTCTCGCGGTTCGTCGTTGAACTAGGTTTTAGCCCGGCAGTCGCGGCATAGTCCGAAAACCTCGACCAGCGCTTGGCTCAGATCGAAGCCGGAAGGAATCTGCCGGGAGATGCGCTTGAAATCAAAGAAGTCCCCGTCGATGTCTTGCACCGATTTGCAACGGGAGCAGACCAGATGGTGATGCGGTTTCAGGTTTCCATCCACCCGAAGAGTGGAGGAGTGAGGCGAGACCTCACGCAAGAGGCCGCGCTCCACGAATAGACGAAGGTTGTTGTAAACAGTCGCCAACGAGATGGAGGGAATTCGCTTACGAACAGTTTGATAAATCTCCTCAGGAGAATGATGTCCGTGGGCCGCAATGACCGCCTCGTATACAACCTGGCGCTGATGCGTGGCTGCGAGACCGCACTTCCACGCAAGATCACGGAATTGCTGGTGAGTAAGACGCATGAATCATCGACCGTAGCGGACCGGATAATTATCGAATGATAATGATTATAAAACTCTGACCGAGCCTGTCAACCGCCCTGGCACACAAACGAGAGCAGATTCCTCGCGGCTTCGCCGCTCGAAGTGACAGATTTCGATAAGCCTTACGCCATCGTCAAGACTACGCGAAAGCGGGCGCGCCCGCTGATCATCTGGTTGTAAGCCTCAGCGGCCTTTTCGAGCGGATAGCGCTCGATCAGGGGGCGGACGCCGGAAAGCGAACTGAAGCGTAGCGTGTCCTCCGAATCTTTCGCGGTGCCTGACGCCCATCCCTGAATTGACTTTCGACCTCCGATGAGCTGAAGCGGGGTGACCGTGAGAGATTGGAAATCGGCGCCAACAATCATTAGCGTTCCGTTGGGAGCAAGACCATCCACGAGCGCGGACATTGATTTCGAATCCGGGGCGGTAGCCAGGATCAAATTCGCTCCACCGATCTTCTGCAAGGCTTGCGCGGGTGCCCCGTTATTCGTATCGATATATTCATGAGCACCGAGCTTGGTGGCCAAAGGCTGTTTGTCAGCACCCCGGCCGATCGCGACGGTACGAAAACCCAGGCGGCGTGCATATTGGATCCCAAGGTGTCCAAGGCCGCCAATGCCCTGCACAGCGACGAGATCGCCGCCGCGGGCTCCTGAATTGCGCAGTGCGTTATAGACGGTGATGCCAGCGCACAGCAACGGAGCGGCCTCGTCCGCAGGCAGATCATCGGGCATGGCCGCGACCGCCTCGGCGGCGGCGATCATGTATTCCGCGTATCCACCATCGAAGGTTATCGCGGTAATCTTCTCGAACTGGCAGTTAACGAAATCTCCGCGGCGGCAGGGATCGCATTGAAAACAGTGTCCGCCGTGCCATCCAACGCCGACGCGCTGGCCAGGCTTCCACAGCGTAACGTCGGGTCCGACGGTGTCGATGCGTCCGGCAATTTCGTGTCCCGGAACCCGAGGATACTGAAGACCGGGCCAAACGCCTTCCTTCACCAGCGCATCGCTGTGACAAATACCGCAGGCTTCGACCTTGATGCGAACCTGACCGCGAGCGGGCTGGGGAATGGGGCGTTCGACGACTTCGAAATCTCCACCTGCTTTGCTGATTTGAACGGCTTTCATGAGGACCTTTCTGAGAGGCTGCGCGCCATGAGCTGCGAGCTTCGAGATGAACTTGTGCAACTATAGATCCGGATGAGCGCTACCGGGACGCAGGAAATTCTCGAAAACTAGGAGAGCGTTAAGGCTCGCTGAATTCTGTCGAGCACGATCGGTTTCCCCAGAACCTCCAACGTTTCAAACAGGCCTGGCGCGTTCTTTCTTCCACAGACGGCGACACGAATGGGTTGGAACATTTGGCCGGCTTTCACGCCTAACTCCTGGGCGGCGGCGCGCAGAGCGTGATCCAGCGGATCGTGTTTGAATTCGACATTGGGCAGAATCGCATTGGCTTTTTGCAGAACTCGTTTTGCCATCGCCGCATCGCCCTTTTGTGGAATGAGTTCGGCCGGGTCATAGGGCGGCAACTGATCGACAAAGAAAAAGTCGGCGGCCGTGAGAACGTCGCGCAGCAGCTTGATGCGCTCGCGGATTAGCGGAGTAATTTGCAGCATCTTCTCTGCAGTTACGTTGAACCCGGCTTCTCGGACGATAGGCAGCAGACGTTGGCTTAGATCCTCGATCGCGAGGCCTCGGATGTGCTCGGCATTTAGCCAGATCGCTTTGGGATCGAAAGTTTCTTCCGGAGTGGCGGCGGGCTCCTTGAAGTTGACGACCGCGTTGGCCCGATTGATGCCGTCAAGCGAAAAGATCTCGACTAGTTCCGGCAGGCTCATTTTCGTGCGGTCGTCTTTGGGCGACCATCCAAGCAGGCAAAGAAAATTGATGAAGGCGTCGGCCAGAAATCCGGCGTCGCGGTAGGTGGTGACGCTCACTACTGGACCATGACGGCGCTTGGAGAGCTTGGTTCCGTCGGGTGCGACCAGCAGGGGAAGGTGCGCAAACTGCGGCGGAGTGTATCCAGCGGCCTCAAAGATCAGAACATGCTTGAAGGTGTTCGAGAGATGGTCCTGGCCGCGGATGATATGGCTGATGCGGAGATCGGCGTCATCGGCGCAGGAAGCCAGATGGTAAGTCGGCATGCCGTCTGAGCGCAGAAGGGCGAAGTCTTCGATGTCCGCTCCGGCCTTCATCTGCTCGCCATAAACAGCATCGGTGAAGCGTACAACCTGACCACTTTCGCGAGGAACCCGGAAGCGCAGTGCGAATGGTTCTCCGGCGGCGGCACGGCGGTCGCTTTCCTCGCGAGATAGTTCGCGCATTCCCGGATTGAAGAGCCAAGTACCTTGTGATCCGGACCTCTCACTATCCCCGGTATGGGCTGGAGTGAAGTCCCGGTAAGCTAGCCCTTTCTGGAAAATCGTCTCCGCCATCTGACGATGCAGGGCTCCGCGTTCGGACTGCTTGTACTCCTCATCCCAGTCTAAGCCCAGCCACTTGAGGCCCTCAAAAATGGACGTCACGGAGGCGTCGGTGTTCCGCTCCACGTCGGTATCATCGAGCCGGAGGATCATAGTTCCGCCGTTCCGGCGGGCGTACAGCCAGTTGAAAATGAAGGTGCGCGCGCTCCCGACATGCAAAAAGCCCGTGGGGGATGGGGCAAAGCGCACCCGTGGCTTGCTGCCGGCTGGAGCTTTTAGAGAATTGGACATAGGATCAGGTCGTGCGTTTGCGGCTGAACTCTCCGGGCTAAAGTTTCCCGGGTTTGAACCCTCGATGGTACGGGGGGCAAAACAGAGCGTCAAGCGGGGGATCAGCCTACTTCTCCTGCAACCCTTTGATTCCGAAATAAATCGAAGGCAGGCACTGTACTTAAAACCTGTTGTATTCAGAGGGGGGCTATGAAAACATTGAATTACTGTTTCCCCCCGAAACGGAGCCATCGGACTTGGCCCGAGGTGTCTTCACCGGCACTATGAACAGTGTTGTCATAACGACGGCCGTAATCCCCGGATTCGTTTCCGTACTGCTGTTTCTCGTCTTCACATATCTGCACGAACAGAGCCGTCAACCGTACTTCCGCGCTTGGCAACTGGCATGGGCAGCGTATTCGCTGCATTACGTTCTCGATACGTTTCCGTCCTCATCAGTGGCGTTCTTTATCAGCCAGCTTTTCTTGGTGGCCATGGCGTTATGCATTTTTATTTCGACACGCCTGATGCGCGGGCCCTCACACTTCCGCTGGTATGACGCGGCAGTGGGGGCCACTGGAGTCATACTCGCGTTGCTGACGCTACGCGGTCACATTGTCTATGGCGTATTCCGGCCTGACGTACAGCCGGCAATTCGCCTGGGGTTGGGTCTCGCCGCGATCTTGCTTTACTGCTCCGCGGTTTTTTATCTCAATGGCCACCGCCGGGGATCACTGGCTTTTCAGGTATTGGCATTTGCCCTGGCCTTGTGGGCCGTGTTGATGGGTGTAGGTCAGATCCAGAATCCCTGGATGGAGATGTTCGGCAATGCAAGCCGGTTGTTTGGGCCAGTGCCGCAGATGCTCCTTGGCATCGCGATGGTAATGGTGCTGTTTGAAAACCAGCGCAATGCTGTGCAAGAGAACACGCTCGCTCTTTCGACGCTGGGCGTAGATCCGCGGCGGCTGCTTTTCGCAGAAGACCTTGTTCCCAACATGCAGGCCGCACTGACGCGGCTGCGAACTGCATTGCCCATCGATTGCGCGGCGATTGTGGTCAACGAACGCTGGCGAGGGCTCCTTCCCTCGGTGCAGCAGAACTTTCCTGATGGATTCCTTGAGGCTCTGGAAGGGACTGGCGCCGGCGACTACATCAGCGAACTTGCCTACCGGAATAGCGGGATCTTCACCGTTCACGACCTCGCCGATGTCAGTGAACCACTTCCCGTGGGCAGTAATGGAACCTTCACCGAATTCAAGCGGATTCTCACGGATGCGGGCGTGAAGCACCTCACCGCCGTGAATCTGCAGACGCGCGAAAACAATTTTGGAGTCATTTTGTTCCCGCATGCGGAGCGGCGGGCGTTCGGTTCATCTGGTCCGAGATTGATGGTGGGCCTGGCTCTGCAATTGGGCTTGACCCTGGAAAATTACGTGGTCACGCATGATGCCCATCGCCGCACCAAGGAATATGAACTTCTCACTGAAATCGGCAAGGCCATCAGTTCCCGTCTTGATCAGGACGAAATCCTGCGCACCATTCAAGTCGAATTAGGACAGATCTTCGATACCAGCCACTTTTACATCGCGTTCGAAGAAGGCGAAGAAATCCGATTTGAGTTGGAGGTGCGCGACAATCGCGTGCTTCCGAAGCGCACGCGCGAAGTCCGCAATGCGTTCACCGAATACGTGATTCGCACAGGGGAGCCGCTGTTAATCCGGTCTGATCTGGAGGCTGCACGCCAGCGATTGGGAATTACTCACGTTCCGAAACGGCCAGCCAAATGCCTGATTGCGTCGCCAGTCTTCCTTGGCAACAAAGCGTCGGGAATCATGGTTGCGATGAACCCCGAACGGGAGTTCGTCTTTGAACAACGCGACCTCGATGTACTGGTTACGGCCGCAGGTCAGGTTTCGGTTGCCGTGGAGAACGCACGGCTATTTGCCGAAGAGCAGCGCCGTTCCCGGCAGTTAGCTTTCCTCAACAACATCTCGCGCACGGCCATTTCGAGCGATGATCCCGTGCACATGCTGGGACAGATCGCGGATGAAATTCAAAAGAATTTCAGTTTCGACCATATCGGCATCGGATTGCTTGACTATGGTACGAAGGAAGTCGAGATCAAGGCCGAGGCCGGCGCAACAGCGCATGCAACCGGGAAAAGAATTACGCTGGGAAGCGGCATTCTGGGGCGTGTCGCCCGCACCGGGGAGCGGGCGTTGGTCCAGAATGCACTCCCGGGAAACCTCACCGGAATCCTCCCTGATTCGCGCGCTGTGCTGTGCATCCCGATCACGTACGGCGATTCGCTTCTCGGGGTTCTCAACGTGGAAAGCCGTAATGAGAACGCCTTCTCGCCACAAGACGTTCTTATCCTGAATACACTCGCCGACTTGCTCGCCACGGCCCTGCACAATGCATTCGTATTCCAGAAACTGCAGCAGCAGTCGATCACCGACGGATTGACCGGCATCAAGACTCGGCGCTTCTTCTGGGAGGCGCTTTCGGCGGAGTGGAAGCGCGCGTCCCGTTCGGGACGGCCGTTCTCGGTGGTGCTGATCGACCTAGATAAATTTAAGGAGGTCAACGACACCATGGGCCACTTTGAAGGTGACCTCGTGTTGGCGCGCGTCGGACGGTTGCTGGAGCAAAAGTCGCGGCAATCGAACGTCGTGGCCCGCTACGGCGGAGACGAATTCATCGTGCTGATGCCCGAGACGGGAGCGGAACAGGCGCAGGTTCTTGCCGAGCGCTTGCGGCAATGGCTGGCGAGTGATCCGATGCTGGCCGAGCACCACATTACCGGCAGCTTCGGCGTGGCCAGTTTCCCGATGCACGGGTTCTCGATCGAAGACATCATTCGTGTGGCAGACGCCGGCATGTACGTCTCCAAGCGATCCGGCGGGAACCTGGTTTCCACCGCGCAGGAATTTGTCGAGGGGCAGGATTTCGCCCGCCAGCGGCAGCAGATTTCCGCTTATATTGAAGGGTTTCTGCAGCGAGAGCGGACAGGTCCCGATCAGGTCGACGAGCTTACGTCAACCTTGTACAAGCTTTGCGGCGGCGATCAGGATTGCAATGTTCCGGTTCTGAAGGAGGCGATCGAGTCCTTAAGCCGAGCGGCCGAATCCCGCGAGTTGCAGACGGCCGGTCACGGCGACCTTGTGGCCCGCTACAGCGAAGTCATCGCACGTGCCTTGGGTCTTTCGTCCGAGGAAACTGCCGATCTGGTATATGCCGCCCGTGTACACGATGTTGGGAAGATCTTCATTCCGGAGCGGATATTGAACAAGCCAGGTCCGCTCAATGATGACGAGTTTTATCAGATCAAGCTGCACGCGCAGGTGGGCGCCGAGATCGTGGGCACGATTCCGCATTCCGACATGATGCGCGAAGCGATTGAGCATCATCATCAACGTTTCGACGGATCTGGTTATCCCGGCGGGTTGCGCGGTGAGCAGATTCCGCTTTGGGCGCGAATCATCGGACTCGCGGATGCCTACGCCAACATGGTGACCGAGCAGTCCTACTCTACCGCACGAACCCCGGATCAGGCGTTAGAGGAATTGTCTGGAATGAGCGGCACACGATTCGACGGAATGCTGGTGCGCCTCCTGATGCGCGGGCTGAAAACGGAACGGACGTCATCGTCCAGTTCCAGCTCGGCCAACTGACAGTTCTTCCGCCCTCTTCGCAACTCGGCAATTGCCTTCGTACGAAACCAGACGGAAGTCGAAGCGCGATCCGGATGCTACCCGGGAGAAGGCTGGATGCGATAGCCTAGTCAGCTATGTCGATCCCTCTATCGCTTTCTGGCAAAGTCGCTCTCATCTCTGGCGGATCGCGCGGCATCGGCGCTGCGAGCGTCCGGTTGTTCGCGGCCGCGGGAGCCAAAGTCGCATTCAGCTATCGCCGCGCCCGTGCAGCAGCGGATGCCCTGGCGAAAGAGTGCGGAAGTGATGTCTGTTATCCAATCGCCAGCGATCTGAACAATCCCGAAGCGGCTCGTTCTCTCGCCGCGCAAACGGTTCAGCGATTCGGGCGGATCGACATTCTTGTCGCGAATCACGGCGTGTGGCCAGTGGAAGACGTTCCCATCGAGCAAATGGCAGACGCGCAGTGGCGTTCGACTCTGTCAATTAATCTCGATGGCGTCTTTGGCCTCGTCAAGCACGTTGTTGCGCAGATGAAAACGCAGCCGCGCTCAGATGGTCCGGCGGGTCACATCGTGCTGATCAGTTCGACCAGCGGCCAGCGTGGCGAAGCATTCCATTGCGACTATTCGGCCACAAAGGGCGCGATCATCAGCATGGTCAAGGGACTTTCTACGGAGTTGGCTCCGGCTGGCATATACGTGAATTGTGTGGCTCCGGGCTGGGTCGATACCGATATGAGTGCCGGGGCAATCGCGGATCCAAAGAGCGGGGAAGAGATTTTGCGAACGATTCCGTTGCGCCGCGTGGGCAAGCCCGAGGAGATTGCCGGGCCCGTGCTGTTCCTCTGTACACCGTACGCAAGCTTCATCACTGGAGAAATCTTCAATGTGAATGGTGGCGCGGTGCTCGCCGGCTAGACGACACCGAGGCCAGGCACGAAGGAAATCCCCAGAAAATTGCTGGGTTGGCTTGCGGAGAGACGTTTTCCTGCATCCAAGCAGATGAGGTACATTCCAACTGCTGCAGGCGGAAAGTCCACAGAAAACGCTACAATTCTGATTGCAAGCGTCCCCCTAGCGGAATGAAAAAATTCTCGTTTCTGATGGTGCTGGTGTGTTCTCTCGGGTCCCAAATGTTTGGGCAGTCCCCGAGTGCTGCACCACAGCAAGCGCCTCAGAATGCGACCTCGAATCCGTCCTCAAACTCCGCCATCGCTCTCGACAAAGACGCGATGCAAAATGCCAATAAAGCCAAGTCCGTTATTGAGCAAGGCATACAGGCGCTCGGAGGCCAGACATGGCTCACGGTTCGTGACCGCGAGCAACAAGGGAGGACATACGGCTTTCATGCCGGGCGTCCCTCGGGGGGCGGCGGTCTGTTCTGGAGCTTCTTTGAGTTTCCTGAGAGGGAGCGCGTCGAGTTCACCAAAGAACGCGATATTGCCCAGGTATTTATCGGCGACAAGGGCTACGAGATCACCTACAAGGGGCCGCACCCGGTGGAGCAGAAGGATCTTGAAGATTACCTGCGGCGACGGCATTTTTCCCTCGATACCGTGCTGCGTACTTGGGTAAACGACCCATCGGTGGTATTACTTTTCGACGGGAACGCGGTCGCAGCGCAGCATCCAGCATTGCAGGTCACGCTGATTAATTCCAAGAACGAAAGTGTTACGCTTTGTTTCGATATCGATACGCATCTGCCGGTGAAGAAGACTTTCGAGTGGCGCGATCCGGTCGACAGGCAGAAGAACCTGGAAGAAGAAGTCTACGATAACTACAAGCCGGTATCGGGCATCATGGCGCCATATAGCATCACGCGATTTTTTAACGGCGACATGTCAAACCAGCGCTTCCTGATTTCTGTGACTATCAATCAAAGACTTGATCCCGCCATGTTCGACCCGAATTCCGGTTACAACCCCAACAAGCCCGAGAAAAAGAGCAGGCGATAGGTTGGACGGGCGAATTGGGGCTCTCGTAATCTATTGCTATGCTGCGCTTTAACTGAGATTCAACCCCGGTTGTTTTCTTGTAGCCACCCAGGAATCTCACTTGCTACGGAGTGTGGCTTTCTTGCCACAGTCGAATTCTTCAGGAGGGCTGTACTCTGGGCGTTAACTCCCGCTCCCCCGTTTGACGAACGAGCAGACAATCCGCGCGTCGGTGGAATGCAGTGGTATCGGCTTGCACAGCGGCGCACCTGTGAAGATGCGAATCTTGCCGGCCCCGTCGGGCACCGGCATTGTCTTCCGGCGCACAGACCTCGATGGGTTCGAGATCGAGGCCGTCAGCCGCAACGTAGCCCGAGTGAGTTACGCAACAAGCTTGATGAAAAAGGGCGTGCTCATCTCGACCACTGAGCACGTGCTTTCGGCATTCATCGGGCTTGGAATCGATAACGCCATCGTTGAGCTCGACAACCTCGAGCTGCCAATCCTTGACGGAAGCGCCCAGCCGTTTGTCGACATGATTCGCAAAGTCGGCATCCGCAAGCAGCGCCGGGCACGCAAATATCTGAAACTCCGCAGAGAGGTCGAGATGCGGGAAGGAAACAAGTTCATAGCCGTCTATCCTTCGAACTCTTATTCAGTCTCCTACTCGATCAACTTTCCACACCCGCTGATTGGAAAAGAAACCTTTGAAGTAGAGCTGACGAATGGCAGTTATCTGAAGCACATTGCTCCGGCGCGCACATTTGGATCCCGCGAAGACGAGCAGGCAATGCGCAATATGGGATTGATTCGCGGCGCCTCCCGCGAAAACTGCATTGTGCTGACGCGCGAAGGTATCGAAAACGGTCCGCTGCGCTTTCCGGACGAATTTGTTCGCCACAAGGTTCTGGACCTTGTTGGCGATCTGGCGTTGTTGGGGAAACAGGTGCTGGGGAAAGTGGTAGCTGATCGTGCCGGACACGCCATGCACACGGCGCTGGTCTCACGCGTCCTGCGCGACAAGACCTTGTGGGAAGAGGTCACTGTTTCGCAGGAAGAGAACGAGCCGGCCACTGCGCAGTCGGTGCGAGCTTCGGCTGGGTACTCGCTCTAAGAACCTAGTCCGCTGGTTCACAAGCCGCTTCATTAGAATCCGTCGTTTCCGCATCCGTGGACTGCTGTTGCAGAAGCTTCTGCAGTTCGGCTCGGGTCTGATCAATCATTGCCGCTGCGAATTTGCGGACGGATTCCTGCTGTTCTTTCGACAAGTCCTTCACCCGCATATCCAGCAAAGGAATGTCTTCTTCGAACCAACGCAGAGTGCGTTGTACCTTGGCGATGCGCAATTCATTGGTCAGCATTCGGAACCTCCCAATCCGTCAGCTTGCCACGGCTATTCGCCTGCGCAAGTCATAAGGCAGATTCCCCGGAAGGATGCTATGGAGAGGTATGAGAGGTAACTAGTGAAGCTTCTCCGACCCGGCAGCAGTCAAGCGATCTTTGGCGCCTGGGAATTCTGCTTCCATACGGTCATCGAGCCATTTTTCCAGCTCGGCTTTTGTGCTCTTTGGAACGTTAAGAAAACGGAAGCCGGCGAGCCCTTTGAAGTCAGCCCACGCCACCTCGGCCTCTACTTCGAATTGCAGCGTGCTATCGGGCAACGAGAATTTAAGATGCGGGCTCGCTCCCTTCGGCAATGCCTCGCGCAGCATGAGTGCGATGCCGCCTTCGCTGATGTTGGTGCTGGTCGCGTGTAGAGTCTTGTTTTCGAGGACGACCTTCACATCCATCTTGACAGGCTGGCGGAAGTAGCGGCGCCGCTCCTTCAACATGAAGTTCAGCGCGGCATGAAAGCAGCGCGACGCATTCAGACTGCTGATCGGTTTTTGCAGGACGAAATTCGCGCCCATGCCGAAGGCATCTTGCGTAGTCGTACGCTTTCCATTCAGCACGGCAAACGCCACCGAATTCTTGTTGCTGGGAGTATTTCGGAGACCTTGCAGCAGCGCGAGACCGCCGGTCAGATCGTCGCAATCGACAATGACGGCATCGAACTTGTCGGAGATCAAGATGTCGGAGCCTGCGCGAGCGTCGTGGCAGACCTCCACATCAATGGATAATTTCTCGAGCGTGGGCCGAATTACGCGCACCAGTTCAGGATCCTGGCTGAGGAGGAGTGACTCCAACGTCATGCAGTAATTCTAGGAGCAGAGCAGCAATGCGTGATAGTGACCAAAGGTGATGGACCCTCAGTGGAAGCCTGATTTATGTTCAAATTCTCAACACCGCACAAATTCGCTAGCGGATACTCCAAAACACGGACCGGGTCTGAGCTCGAATGACCGATCTTGCCTATCTTTCGCTGGGATCGAACCTCGGAGACCGAGAAGCACATCTGCGCAAGGCCATTACCCAACTTGAAACGGTCGGTCGGGTCAAGGCGGTCTCTTCTTTTTACGAGACTGAGCCGGTCGAGTTTACGCAACAGTCCAATTTCTTGAACTGCGCTGTCGCACTTGAAACCCCCCTTGCTCCCACCGGGCTGATGCCTCGCTTGCTCGAGATTGAGCGGAACCTGGGTCGCGAGCGTGTGCAGAAGAAAGGACCGCGCACGATTGATATCGACATCCTGTTGTTCGGAGATCTGGTCGTGGAGTCTCCCGAGCTGACGATTCCTCATGCCGCCATGGCTCAACGAAAGTTCGTATTGGAGCCGTTGGCCGAAATCGCTCCAGACTTGGTGCATCCGGTCACGAAGATAACAATCCGGCAACTGCTCGAGGAACTACCCGCTGGGCAAAAGGTGTGGAAACTCTGAAAAACTTAGTCCTGAGCAGATTATCGTGACGAGGGGAATAGCTGTCATGATTCATTTGAGGCCACGCGTTTGAATAATTAGGGCAGGATAATGCGGCTCCCGGCCTCTTGCGGGGTCACCACAGCCGATTCCTTCTCTGGAAACTGCGCGTCCAGAAACTCAACGAAGGCCCGCGACTTAGGACGTCCCGATGTCCGCCCATGCGCCAGCCGCACCAGGAAAACCAGAGCTTTCAACACCTCAGAGTCTTTCAGAGTCGAGTAGCCGACGTGCTTCTGCTCGGCCTCACGGTATTCTTTAACCATGGTTTCGACTTCAATCGCTGCTTGTCGCTGCGAATCACTGGTCAGCGGCTGTTCATAGTGCAAGCCGGAGTTGATGCGCCGTTCGTAACTGTTCGCCAGCATGGTGAGCGTGATGATTAGGTCCTGATCGTGCAGGCTACGATCCGCGCGCACTGACTTCGCCAGCGCGTACGTCAGGCCCATGAGCAAATGTTCTTTCTCGTACATGAATTGATCCGAGATCTCGATCTGCAAGAACAATCCAGCAGAGTCGATCTGATCAGGCGATCGCGGCTTCTCATGCTCGCGTGCCTGCTGCAGATAAGGACAATCGAGAGGGCAGTCGAGCGTCACCTCGCGTTGCTCGCCACAGCACTGCGGACAGATGCGGCCATGTACTGCCGGACAAAAGCGCTTTTCTTTTCGGATTTCGCAGATGACGCAGCTCAATCAGGGCCTCCCACGTTCATTATTGCATCCGGGAACGAATCCACCACCGAACGCCAGGGCACGAAAATTGAAAAGAAAAAATGAGTTCTCCGAAATTCCTGGTCTCAATGGTGAGGCGAACCGGTTTCATTACCACGCTGATAAGCATGGTAGGCCCGTTTCAGAAGTACAGCCCGTGAAATCGCCTGTAAAGACGCCCCTCTCCGTGCATCAGGGGTGAAAAAACCGCGTCAAATAGGTATTTTTCCACAGGCCCGTGGGTATAAGATAAGCCCGCTTGGTATTAAACCGATTTTTCTGAGGAGGTTGTATGGCTGCAGGTCTGACAAAAACACAGCTCATTCGGCAACTCGCCGAGAAGACTGAGCTCCCCAACAAAACCGCGGCGGCGTTCCTCGAGCACCTCGCCGACACCGCCATCAAAGAAACCAAGAAGAATGGCATCTTCGTCGTGCCCGGATTGGGCCGCCTGGTGAAGGCGCACCGCAAAGCCCGCGTCGGACGCAATCCGCAAACCGGCGAACCGATCCAGATCAAAGCGAAGACGGTCGTGAAGTTCCGCGTCGCCAAAGCTGCGAAGGATGCGATCGCGCCCAAGAAATAGTTCGCTTTTGAGTTAAGATCAGGGGCCGGCTGCTGCCGGCCTTTGATTTTTACTGGAGAAGATTTTTCGGTAGAAGATATTTATGTCGGGCTGCCGTTTCGGCTGTCATTGATCAAGGCCTGATTGTGCCGAGCGGTGAGAAACTAATCCATGCTCAACTGGGTGGTCATAGGAATCGGCGACATCACCACTCGCCGTGTCATTCCCGGAATTCAGGCTGAGTCCCGCAGCCGCCTCCACGGCGTCGTAACGCGAGATCCCGCAAAAGCAGCTCATCTCGAAGTGAAAGTCTGGGCGACACTCGACGAAGCGCTTACGGATTCCGAGGTGAATGCGGTCTACGTCGCGACTCCGGTGTTCCTGCACGCGCCGCAAACGATCCAGTCACTCCGCGCAGGCAAGCACGTGCTTTGCGAAAAGCCCATGGCGATGAATGAAGCCGAGGCTCGCACGATGGTACGTGCGGCGGAGGAAAGCGATAAGACATTTGGTGTCGCGTACTATCGCCGATGCTACCCGAAAGTGCAGCGCGTCAAAGAACTGATCGAGCAAGGCGCGATTGGCAAGCCAGTATTTGCCGAGCTGACGAATCACATGTGGTTCGACGGAAGCGGCAGTCGCAGCTGGCTCGTGGACCCCGCGAAGGCCGGGGGCGGCCCGCTCTTCGATGTCGCCTCGCATCGCATCGACGTTCTCAATTTTATGTTTGGGCAGCCGCTGCGCGTTAGTGCTCAGCTCTCAAATGTCGTACACCACTATGCCGTCGAAGACAACGCCACGGTGATGATCGAGTACGAAGGCGGCCTTCGCGGTGTGGTGGACGTGCGCTGGCACTCAAGGGTGGGCCGCGACGAATGCCGCATACGAGGGACCGACGGCGAGATCGAAATGTCTCCGTTAAACGGTCCCGACCTGATTTATCCAGGCGGACGCGAAAGTCTGCCAGCGCATTCCAACCTGCACTATCCAATGATTGAGAACTTTGTGGATGCTGTGCTGGGCGAAAAGCCGATACTGGCCAGCGGAGCGTCGTCATTCCTGACGGACTGGGTCACTGAGCGGGGCCGAGGTTAGCTGCTGAACCGCGCGATCATCATTCTTCGGAATCACAAGCCACGCCACAGCGGCACTTGCCAGAGACAGCCCGGAGCAAATCAAAATCACGATCCGGAATCCAAACAGAAATGCATTCCTGATGGATTTCTCGATGGCGGTATTCGCGCTCGGACTTAGGCCAGCCGGCGGTTGCAGGCCGGCCAGCTTGATCTCGTTCGCTTGAAGATTCTGTACAACGCCGGGCGGGAGCGATAGCTGAGAAAGTTCGCGATCCAGGCGAATCGCGAATGCTCTCACTATCACAATGCCAAGGAGTGCAATCGCAAGTACGCCCGCTACTCGCGCCACTGCGTTGTTGACTCCAGAAGCCGTGCCGACTCGATCCTGATTTACAGAATTCATAACGACCGTGGTGAGAGGAGCCACCGTGACTGCCATTCCGAACCCCAAGATAACAGCCGCCGGGAAGAACGATTTCCAGTAACTTTCACCGACGGAAGGTACAACAAAGAGAACAAAACCCAGCGCGACGATGATGGGACCAGTGATCAGCGGAACCCTTGAGCCAAAACGCGCGACAAGACCACCAGACCACCGGGAGAGAAGGAACATCAGGAGAATCAAAGGCAGGACAGCAGCACCAGCGCCCGTTGCGGAATATCCCTGGACCTGGATCAGATTCAAGGGAAACAAGAAAAAGAAAATCCCAATGGCGGCATACAAGAATAGCGTGAGCAAGTTCGCGCCACTAAAGCTGTGGGAGTTGAAGAGAGCTAGAGGCAGCATCGGCGATGCGACTTTAGCCTCAGCAAACGCGAACACAGCAAGACTCACGCCGCCAACGATCAAACTCCCCAATACAAGAGGATTGCTCCAGCCAAGATTCACTGATTCGATGAACCCAGCAACCAGACCACCTAATCCCACGGTCGCAAGGAAAGCTCCAACCAGATCGATGCGGCCTGCCACGGCGCTTCGGCTTTCTGGGATCCGCCACAATGAAATAATGATCACTGCGGCTGCGAGCGGCACATTGATAAAGAATACCCATCGCCAGGAGGCGTGCTCAACCAGCAATCCGCCGAGAACCGGGCCAATCGCAGTGGTGATCGCCGTAAAGCCCGACCATGTGCCGATCGCCTGTCCGCGAGTATTCTCGTCGAACGATGTGCTGATGATCGCAAGGCTGCCAGGCACAAGCAGAGCCGCTCCAATGCCTTGGATACTCCTTGCGACGATGAATTGGTAAATGCTCGAGGAAATGCCGCAAGCGGCGGAAGCAATGCCGAAAATTACCACGCCAACAATGAAGATAAGACGACGGCCAAGCAGGTCACCCAACGCGCCGCCGGCAAGAATCAACGCGCCTAGAAAGAGTCCATAAGATTCCACTACCCATTGCACGTCGACCACCGTCGCATGAAACGTGGATTGAATCGCGGGAAGTGCGACGTTCACGACCGTGCTATCGATGAAAGCCAAGCTGGAGCCGAGGATGGTCGCGACCAGGATCCATCCTCTTGCCGCCGGTCTAGGTGGATTTCCGCCAGCGGACGTTCGCATTGCGGCTTCATCGCAAGGCGTTCTCATGAAGGCATGGATGCTATTCAGGAGCCATCAGTTTCTGAAGATCAGCGGAACGTGAGCGATTCAGGGCAGGCCTATTTCCAGTATTCGTTCTTTACCACCTCGCCACCCTTCATCACGAATTTCACGCGCTCAAGCGTTGTGACGTCTTTCGTGGGATCCCCATCGACCGCAATGATGTCAGCCCAGGCGCTGGGTTCGAGCGTTCCAACCTTCCCGGTCCAGCCCAGTAGATCGGCGGCGTTGATCGTGGACGCCTGAATCGCCTGCAGTGGCGTGAGCCCCAACTTCACCATGACGCCGAACTCATGGGCATTCAATCCGTGCGGATACACGGCGGCGTCGGTTCCAAAAGCGACTTTCACTCCGCTGGCAAACGCGTGAGCGATATTCTTGCGTGCCGCTGGCAGAACTTCCTGCGCCTTCGCAAGCAGCGGCGCCGGCAAATGGGTCGCTGCCGCGTTTTCGAGCATCCAGTCGCCGAGATAGAGAGTAGGTACAAGATACGTGCCGTGCTCTTTCATTACTGCAATAGCAGCATCGTCAATGTACGATCCATGCTCGATTGAATCGACGCCAGCCTCGGACGCCCAGCGAATTCCCTCCGCCCCGTGAGCATGGGCCGCGACTTTGCGTCCTAACCGATGCGCATCGGCCACGATCGCCTTCATCTCCTCGAGTGTGTACTGCGAGGCCTGAGGATTGTCTCCCAGCGAAAGGACACCACCCGTTGCGCAGATTTTGATCAGGTCCGAGCCATATTTAATGTTCTCGCGAACCTTGTGCTGCACGGCGGCAATGCCGTCAGCCACGCCTTCGTCCGTGGCATGATACTCGGAAGGCAGCATGTTGTTATCGCAATGTCCGCCGGTAATACCGAGCGCCGGACCGCTGACCAGCATGCGCGGACCGGGAAGATCGCCAGCGTTGATGCTATCCCGCAAAGCAACATCACTGTAATGGGATGCACCTACATTTCTCACCGTGGTGAATCCAGCCAAGAGAGTCAACCGGGCATTCCTCGCGCCGATGAGCGCCTCGCGCGGCGCAGAGATCGCTAGCCAAATTTCGGATCAAACGTCAGATGCGTATGCGCGTCTATCAATCCGGGGAGCACGGTCGCATTGGGTAATTCAATTCGGACCGCATCGGACGGAGTCTTCGCCTCGGCAGCGGCACCAATGCTCACGATTTTGCCGTTTTCGACAACTAGTACCTGGTCCGACAGCAACTTGCCGGATTTCACGTCCAACAGATGTCCCGCTTTCACGACAACATGCGACGACCGCTGCGCAATCAGCTGAGTTGCCAGACAGATCATCATGGCCAGCACTCCACGGACTCTTTTCATTCTTGAGATTCCTTTCCAGAAATTATTCGCACGAATCGACGCTAGAGAATGCTCCCTCGATTGCGCCGTCCGTCTAGGCCCCAGACGCGTCCGGCATCCGCGGCGTAAAAAACGATCAATAGGAACAAGAGCGGAAGATGATCTAACTCGGCTCCGAAGTAACGCCAAACCGGCATTCCGTGGCCGGGCTCCCACCAAGTGGACAGAACCATGTTGATCAGAAATACCCCGCCCACGATACACGCAGGACGAACCCATAGGCCCAAGAGAAGAGAAATACCGACGAATAGCTCAAGAACGCCGACGAAGTATCCGAAGAAGACGACGTGTGGCTGCACCACGTCCAATAGGAAGGGACGATAGAAACTGACCGCGCTGTTCGCAATGTAGTCTTCCAGATAGGTCTGCAAACCACCGTGGGCGAAGGCGCGAGCCGACACCTTATATTCGCCGAAGAGCAGGAAAAATACCGACGTTGCGACACGGGCTGCAGAGATCGTCCGCAGCAGTGTGGAAGAGTGGAGCATCAGTTCCGTTTCGGGGACCGAATTCCGCAGCGCTATCCCCCGGGCCCATCGTTGGTCATGTACTGATGCAGTGAGTCCAGTTCATGGCTCAGGTCGTCTACCCTCCACTCAAGCAAGTTGCGAATAGAGAGGAGGCCCAGCAGTTTGCCGTTGTCGTCCGCCACCGGCAAATGGCGAAAATGCCGCTCCAGCATGATGCTAAGAGCCTCCCCCGGGCCGGTATGCCGTGTGGCCATCTCGACAGGAGTCGTCATCAGATCGCGAATGGATGTCGTTTGCGGATCCATTCCGCTCAGGGACATCTTTCGCAGCACATCGCGCTCGGTGAAGATCCCGGCAACGCGGTAATCACTGTCGACCACAGCTACGGCCCCGACGTGGTAATCCAGCATCTTGTGAATGGAATCGGCTACAGTTGCATCAAGTCCCACCGCTGCAATCTCGCGATCACAAAGGTCCAGCACCCTCATACACACCTCCATCGGCTCTACTGAAACAGGTCCCGTTGGAACTGGATTGAGGCATTATGATCATCGCGAAGCGGTTGTCAAGAAGAATGCGACGAAACTCGCAAAAAAATGACGCTCCGTTGGGTCGGACGAAGCCGTCAAAGAGCAGGAGATTGTCGTGCAGGTGCGTCTGGCACAAATACAGGATGCCGAAACGATCACAGCCCTGATCAATTCCGCTTTCCGCAAGGCTGAATCGTTCTTCATCGACCGCATTGAGCGTCTATTCGAATGTTAATGGAAAGAGGACAATTCCTGCTCGCGGAAGATAGCGGCGCTCTCACCGGCTCTGTTTACGTGGAGCAGCGAGGCGAACGAGCTTATCTGGGACTTCTTTCGGTTGACCCAACTTTGCAGGGGTCGGGTATCGGGTCGGCACTCATGAATGCCGCTGAAAATCATTGCTCGAAACTTGGCTGCCGGTTCATGGATCTGCGTATCGTCAATTTGCGCACAGAAAATCACGCCTTCTACCGCCGTCGCGGATACGTGGAGACCGGCACTGAGCCCTTCCCTCCCGATTTGACTTCGAAAATACCCTGCCACTTCGTCAATATGTCGAAGTCGCTTTTGTGAAAAAGTTCATCCCACAAAAGCGTCAGCTTCGATCTCAACCAGTATCTCCGGCGATATGAGAGCGGAGACCTGGACCATTGAAGTCGCTGGACGAATGTCGCCAAAAACTTCTCCGTGTGCTTTTCCAACTTTTTCCCACTCTGCAATGTTGACGACGTAGGTTCGTGTTCGCACCACGTCCTTCACGCTCGCGCCAGCCTTCTTCAAAGCGCTTTCGATATTCTTCAAGGTCTGCACCGTCTGTGCATAAACGTCTCCGACTCCCACGATCTTTCCGTCCGCGCCGGTGGCCGTCGTTCCGGACACATGTACGTAGGAGCCAACCTTGACCGCACGAGAGTAACCAACGATCGGCTCCCAGGCCGTTCCACTCGATATGTTCTGCCGCGCCATTGCTTTCCTCCTCATTACCTCCGAGGGCGCTAATTCTACACGGGACACTCGCTACACTGCCTTTTAGCAGCCGACTCCATCAAGTGCCAGCAGGATACAGTGAATTTCGCCCCGAATGCTGGGAGAAACACCAACTTCGTAATGTCTCACGCGCACAACTCACCTGCGAGTCCAATCCGTCTAACTAATCAGGAAAATGAATGCGGCCGATAAACAAAAGTCACTTGCGCTTCAACAGCGAAGTGCGTTATGTAGTCACGCATAAGACTGATACTCCGCGGTCGGCGCGGAGTTCAGGGGGAACCTATGATTCCGGAATCGCATCCACTGCAGGAATTGTTCCAAGATCTCGTGGGACGACACTACGCTGAGGAGATCGGTATTCGTGACCCTCAGGTCGTCGCGTATGTTTCTCACCTTCTTGCCGAGTTCTGTGAAGCTGAACAACTTTATAAGGTCCGTGACGCGGCCAATCGACCACTGAGCGACGTCGGCGAGATGCTGCTCGAGTCGGATCCGGTTTACGGTCCCGCGCCGTCCTTTGATCGCGAGCGCCAGGTGCGCAAACATATCGGCGATTACACGTTGTTCTTTGCGGGTATGTTTCCGGAAAGCATTAATCACTTCCGCTTGCGCCGTCAGCGGTTGGAAAATTTTGTCGAGTGGATGAAGGCCGGCAAGGAAAGCTACTACATCGTCTCCAAATTCGAGCACTTTGAGTACGCAAAAGTTGCGCCACTCTTTGCCAGCCTCTCCCAGAATTTTGAGGGGTGCGTCTACGGCCTGAACATGGTGAAGAGTGACTTGGAGGAGATGCAGCATCCGATCGTTCGCCGCACCGACGAGATCATTATGTAAGTTGGCCTGCGAAGATCAGACGCGCACATCCCCGGCATTTCCCAGCCGGTAAAAGCTGAGCGCCGTACTGCCCTGCGCCAGATGCCGGAATCTCCGCAGCGATCCGAATTCCTCTCCTGGGTCGAATTTCTTATCGTGCTCCGCGATCACCACGGACATCGCCCAGATTAACGAAGAATCTGCCAGCGCCCTCAACGTGTCAGAGTACACGTCTTTCAGCCGGTAGGGTGGATCCACGAAAACCACGTCTGCTGCGACGCGCTGACGCTCCATCCGCCAGAAGGCTCGCGGTAATTCTTCCTGCAAAACCTTGAAACCGTCACTGATTCCCAGACTGTGAAGGTTTTTGCGGATCGCTTCCGCCGCGGCTGCCGAGTGCTCGACGAAATGAACCTCCTTAGCCCCTCGGCTAAGGGCCTCAATGCCCACGGCGCCTGTACCCGCAAAAAGGTCAAGCCACACGCTCCCCGCCAGGGCATTGGGATTGCCCGCCGTCAGCACATTGAACAGCGTTTCGCGAAGACGATCGGAGGTCGGCCGAGTATCGGTTCCGCGCAGCGCACTCAATGGACGACTCCGATATTTACCCGCGATCACACGCATGGCGATGCACTCTTGGGTGCGTCCATCACTATATCGAAGCATGTAGAATAAAAGCAGCGAAAGCCTATGCGAAGCTGGTCTATCTCTGTGGGAAGGCTGTTTGGCGTAGACGTCCGCATTCATCTCACGTTTCTGATTCTGCCCGTTTTTATCTATTGGACGGACTATGCGGCCCATCAGGGAGCTGTGAGTGGCAGTCGCGATTTAGCTCTGGTCGGCATCATTCTGGCTTGTGTCGGCGCGCACGAGTGCGGGCACATGCTCGCGGCACGCCGCTTTGGTCTGGTTCCGAAGGCCGTCATTCTGCTTCCTCTCACCGGAGTTGCTCTGTACGACGAATCACGAGTCGAGAAACAGGCTGCCTCTCTGATGGGGAAGCGTGAGGTGCGCGTCGCCCTCGTCGGACCACTCGTGAACCTGGCTCTCGCCTGCCTGGCCGCGGCCATCTTTACCGCGACTGGTAGTGGTGCAGACTTGTGGAAGTGGCCTTTTCTGCAGGCCGCAAACTTACCCCGAAGCGTGGTTTGGGCAAATCTTTATCTGGCAATCCTGAACCTGATGCCCGCGTATCCGCTGGACGGCGGACGACTGGTGCGCATCTACTTCACGCGCTCGCTCGACGTTGCTTCCGCCACGCGGAGAGCCGTATCGATCAGCAGCGCGATCGCTATGGTTCTGATCTTCGCCGGACTATTCAGCGACAGCTGGCTGACGATGATTGGGGTGATCGTCTTCTCCGCCGCTAACCTGGAAGAGCGCGCCCTGGTATTCCAGTCGGTTCTCGAAAACGTGCGGCTGGAAGAAGTCATGCTCACCGATTTTGCGACGCTCTCCCCAGCCGATACGTTGGAAGATGCGCTCGAAAAAGCAGTTCATTCTCTACAGGACGATTTCCCTGTGGTTCGCGGCAGCGATATGGTGGGAGTGATCTCGCGTCAGCGCATTCTCGATGCCTTACGCGCCGAGGGGAATGGTTACGTCCAGGCCGTCATGAGCAAGATCTTCGAAGTCTCGTTGCGCAATGACTCCCTCGGCTCAGCCTTCCGCAAGCTTACGGCGCGCAGTTCCAGCATCATTCCAGTGGTTGAAGATCAGCGACTGGTGGGCATTGTCACACTGCAGAACCTGATGCACTCGATGTCGTTGTTGGCGGAGAGTCGCAAGTTACAGCGTGAAGATGCGAACGAATAGCACCCTGCCGTCAGATTCCCATCAGTTCATTCAATTCCTGACTAGTTACAATCCGTTCAACGAAGCCGAACTGGCCCGCATCTTTCACCTCGTGCGCTGCGGCCAGCAACCCGCTCATGGCGGCGCGGTAGAGAGATGTTGCAAGACTGATGCGTCGAACTCCGGCAGCAGCGAGTTCTGCCACAGAAAAAGACTTCCCTTTAATTCCCACCATGAAATTGAACGGCCTCGATAGCGCCGCACAAACCGACCTCACAACGCCAAGATCGGGCAACCCCGGGGCAAACAGCACGTCAGCACCGGCTCTTTCGAAGGCCTGAAGCCGGCGGATCGTCTCGTCTAAACTTGGTTCGGGGTACATAAAATTGTGTGCCCTGGCAGTCAACATAAAGGGAAAGGAAAAGGAGTGCGCTGCCTCTGCTGCTGCCGCCACCCGCTCCACTGCCAACGAGAAGTCATAGAGTGGGTGCTCCTGGTTGCCGGTCGAGTCCTCGATCGTGCATCCAACAAGCCCCGCCCCAGCAGCCATGCGAACAGTCTCCGCGACCACTTCAGGAGCGTCGCCGAACCCTCTCTCGAGATCCGCCGAAACCGGTAGATCGGTTGCATCGACGATAAGGCGAGCATGGGCTATGGCTTGATCTCGCGTGAGTCCGCCGTCTCTCCGACCGAGCATTGCCGCGGAGGCTGCACTTGAGGTCGCCAGCGCCTGGAAGCCCAGGCCGGCAAGAATGCGGGCCGAGACAGAATCCCAAGGATTAGGAATGACGAAGACGCCAGGACCGTCGTGAAGTGCGCGGAATCGCTCTGCTTTTTCGTTTTGCGCGAGGCTCATAGGCTTATCGAAAAATTAGACCGTCATTCTGGCGAAATGTAATCGACTGACAATCCGAACACATGCTGGTCGGCACTTCGACACGGGATGGTCGAATCAATCCGCGCGGACGAAGCTCTCCGATGGAGAAGCCAATCTTCAGGCGTTACAGCTCGCTAGAACAGCCTTACCGCCTTGGCCTGCTTCACGGCCTCAATCTCCCGCAGTCGAACCAAGACCCGATCAGGCACGGTACCGTCGATGTGCACGACGGCGATCGCCTCACGCGGCTGATCTGCATCCTTTTCGCCGCCACGTCGCCCGAGCGAGAAATCCGCAATATTGATCGACTCCTCACCCAGAATGGTTCCCACTTTCCCGATGACCCCCGGGACGTCGCGGTTCAGCAGGTAGATCAGATTGCGTTCCAGCGGAGCCTCAACATCAATCCCATCCACATGCAGCAGTCGCGGAGTCTCGCCGTGCAGCACTGCCCCCCTCACCATGTGCTCTTCGCTCCCAGTCTTAAGGGTAATCGTGATCACGCTACCGGCACCGCCGGTCGAGGCCTTCGCTTTATGGAATTCCAGTACCCGCAATCCGCGATCGTGCGCGATCGTCGCCGCATTCACGAGGTTGGCCTTCTCTTCGAGAGCCTGATTCAGAATTCCCTTGATGGCTGCGTTGCGAATGAGCTCTGTTTTCCACTCGGCGATGTGCCCGCTGTAGCGAATCGCAATCTCTTCGAGCGATCCTTCTGAAACCTGCGCCAGGAATGCTCCCATGCGTTCCGCCAGAATGATGTAGGGCTGCATGGTCGCGTATTCCTCAGCCGATACCGATGGAACATTCACCGCATTCTGAATCACTCCGTGCTTCAGATACTCCTTCACCTGCTGTGCGATCTGCACCCCGACCGCCTCCTGCGCTTCGTGTGTCGAGCCTCCTACATGCGGCGTGAGCACAACGTTTTCCAGTGCAATCAATGGCGAGTTCTTCGGAGGTTCTTCAGCAAATACGTCGATCGCGGCTGCGGCTACATGCCCCTGCTTCAGCGCTTCGGCCAGATCCGCTTCCATCACCAATTCGCCGCGAGCGCAATTCACCAGCCGCACACCCTTCTTCATCTTCGCGATGGAGTCTTTATTGATCATTCCCGCAGTCTGGGGAGTCAACCCAACGTGCAGGGTGATGTAATCCGCCGCGGTATAAACTTCATCCAGTCCCACTACCCGGATCCCCTGTTCCTTTGCCACAGCAACCGAAACAAACGGATCATGTCCCAGCAACTCCATCCCAAAGGCGCGCGCCCGGCGTGCGACTTCCATGCCGATGCGGCCAAGCCCGACAATACCCAGTGTCTTGCCACGCAGCTCAGTTCCTTGGAGCGATTTCTTCTCCCACTTTCCGGCATGCATCAGGACGTCCGCGCGGCACAAATGGCGCGCCATGGCCAGCATCATCGCCAGCGTCTGCTCGGCGACCGCGACTGCATTCGCGCCAGGAGTGTTCATCACCGCGATGCCCTTGTGCGTAGCGGCTTCAAGGTCGATGTTGTCCACACCTACGCCAGCTCGTCCGATCACGCGCAACTTCTTGGCATGCGCCAGCAGCTTGGCATCGGCCTGGACGGCTGAGCGTACGATCAGTGCGTCGGCCGATTCCAGATGTTCTGCCAGCTTGCCGTCGAGTTGGTCGGCCGTCAGCACCGACCAACCGGGCTCCTGCAACTGTGCCACGGCCGAAGCCGAAATCTTTTCTGCCACGATGATCTTCACGAATGGTTTCCCTCTAGCCCTTGTCTTCACTGCTCAAACCAGATCGACAACCAATTGACGGGAAAGTGACAAGGCACTGACAAGCCCGTCGCCCTGGCTTCCTACACTTCTCCTCATGGGGACCCGCCCAACGGGAGAACAATATGAAAACATGTAAATTACTGGTACTCGTGAGCCTCGCCGCACTAACGCTGGCCTGCGGTTACGGTTCGAAGAACTACAACACGACTCCGGCCGCGGGAGCTGTACCCGCTATTTCGCAGCTTAGCCCGAACAGCATGACTGCTGGCGCGGCAGCCTTCACCATGACTGTCAACGGCAGCAACTTCGGGACGAAGGCTGTGGTGAATTGGAACGGTACTGCGCAAACGGCGAACACAACTTACGTCACTGGCAACCAACTCATGGTCGTCATTCCGGCTTCCATGATCGCCAATTCCGGTACAGTACAGGTCACAGTGACCAATCCAGCCACAACCGGCACCGGGATGTACGGCAACGGCGGCGTCATGGCTGAAACCTCCAGCGCAATGAACTTCACGATCAACTGATGCCCGCGGCATTCCATCGGTGGCGACAGCGATTCGGAGGACACGAAGACTGACTTCTCCGTGTCCTTCGTAATCTATATTCTCTTCAAGCCCCACAACTCATCACTTCCCGCTTGTTTCAGGCTGCATTTGTGTGTAGCCCGCGGGCACATCGAACAAGCTTGGGTCGAGGCTATCTTTCGAATACGACGTCACCTCCGTAGTGACATCCATCATCGACCCCGGCGGCGAGGCAGGCTGAGGCGTAGCGGCACTGCCGCTGTCGGTCGGTTGCTGCTGCTGTTTTTTCTTGAAGAGTCCGCCGATGCCTTTGGTGATTGCGTCCCTTGGGTTAGTCGGCGTGCTGTCATTACTCGAAGAGGGCTGCGCGGACTGCGGCTGCGTCTGCTTTGCACTTTGCGTATCTTCCGCTTGTCCGTTTTGCCCGTTCGCGGCCATGCCGAAACTCGAATATTCGACGAGCGGCATGCCGTCCATCTTGAGCGAGTTCTTTCGAAACTCCTCAGACGCCTGCGTCATCTGCGGATTGGCCATTCCCATCGAGCCCGGCAGCCAGTCCAGTTCCTTAGCCATCTTCATATAGAACTGGCGCACCTCTTCGTATCCGGAGATCGTTCCGTACCACGAATCCCCGGTGAACCAGAACGAAGCATTCGACTTTTCCAGGTCCGCCTCGGTTTTTGGGTCGGTCGACTGAAAGAGCATATCGACGCGCATCTTCACTTCTTTTGCGGGAACGGTCAGAATGGTCCGCGTCTGCCCAGTCGACTGCACATCGACCTTCGGCACCATCGTCACACTTTGCGCATCGTCGTGCTTGGCCGCCGCCTTCGTCTGATCCTCTTTCACTTTTTCGCGCGCCTGCTCGATCTGCTGCTTGAACTGATCGAAGGTCTGGATCCAGTACGACTTCCTTGCCGTGTCGATGTGAATGAACCGCTTGCCATCCAGATCGATAATCTCAACCGTTCCGGTCGAGTGCTCGGTCCGCATGCGGTTGCCCCGAACCATGGTCGTTGAAAGCTGGGGTTCCATCGCCTGTCTGGCGTTCTTGCTGAACACACCCAGCGTCTTGGTGACGCCGACTAGCGCGCCACCCGTTACCTTGCTCTGCTGCGTGTATTTGAAATCAGCCCGGCTTGTGCCCGTGGCCGCGATCGTCACGGCGAGTACTGTCAACATCGATTTAAGTCTCATGGCGTACCATCCTGAAACCGAAATTGCATACACTCCCCGCTGGTCGCGACGCTCGATGCCTCTTGCTACCTTGCTGTGAGCGCACCCTCGTTGGCGCGGGCATAGACTTGCTGCGCCGCCCTCACCGCCGCGCCATATTCAACGCTTCTGTCGGCCATGCGCGCCAGCACATGCTCCAGAGCGCCCAGGATGCCGATCATATCCAGATAATCGTAGTAGCCGATATGGGCGACGCGGAACAGCCGGCCCTTCATCTCGCCCTGTCCGTTCGCGACGACCGCATCGAACGATTCGCGGAATTCCTTCACGATCCTTCCGGAATCGATCCCATCCGGTGCCGTGATCGCGGTGAGAGCCGCAGCTGGCGCGGACGCAAAAAGCTTGAGCCCCAGGGCCTTCGCTCCCGCTCGCGTCATCTCGGCGCACAGTTCCGCATTGCTGACCAGTTCCTCGCGTCCCTTGGCCAGGTCGCCGGCGCCCATTCCGCGAATGAACTCCAACGCCGCTCCCAAGGCCGCGAACAACGAAGTCGCCGGTGTAAATGCGGTCTCGCCCTTCGCTGCCGATTTTCTTTCTTTCCGCAGATCGAAGTAGTAGCGCGGAGAGGTCGCCGATTCCATCCGCTTCCACGCTCGCTCGCTCACGGCGCAATACGCGAGCCCAGGAGGCATCATGAGCGCTTTCTGCGATCCGCCGATGATCAGGTCGATGCCCCAGCCGTCGACATCAAGATGCGTCGTCCCCAAGCCCGTGATCGCGTCGACAACCAACATCGCGTCGCCGCCCTGCGCGTGGACGATCTTGGCGATGCCCTGCACGTCATGCCGCGCCCCGGTCGAACTCTCGGTCGCTTGCACGTACACGGCACGCAAATCCGGTGTTACTCGGGCGCGAATCTCATCCAGCGAAAACGTCTCGCCGTATGGCCGGCTCAGGACATCGACGTTGCAGCCGAATGCCTTGGCCAGCCCTGTCCAGCGCTCACCGAACTTTCCCGCAGTCAGCACCAGCACCTTGTCGCCGGGCGAGGTCAGATTCGAAACGGAAGCCTCCATGACGCCCGTACCTGACGAGGCCAGAACCAGTACGTCGTTCTTGGTTCCGATGAAATCCTTCATATCGGCGAGAACACGCTGGAAGAGCGCTTTGAAATCGGCTGTCCGATGATGCGCCGTAAAGGCAGCCATGGCGGTTTGAGCCGCGGGCAGTAATGGAGTTGGTCCGGGAGTAAAAAGACGATTCTTATGCAACATTGCGGAGTCCTTGTGTGTAGGAATAGTCCTTTAGTCTACCGGAACGGTGTGCGCAGAGCACGCGCCGGCAAGCCAGTTAGCGCGAATGCATTGTCCTCATTGCTCAGTGAGCGGTCAGGACGGAGTCGCGTGCGCCACAAGGCTCGGCCTTGTGCGCACTAGCCTTCAGTTCTTCGGCAATGCCGCTTGCCCACGTCTCAACGTCATTCCAATTGCGGAAGTCACCCAGCGGAAAAACCGCATTGTCCTTGTTCACTCGCAACTTCAACATGAGCCGATGAGCAAAGCCCAGCTTTTCGCGGATCAACGCACCGAAGAAAACCCGATGGTCTCGGGGATGAATCGCCTCCCGGAACTCAGGAATCTCCTTAGGCACTGTAACTGAGCACAAATCCTGGACCTGGGAATCTGTGGCCTTCGTGCCTAGCGGCCCGCTGCTGAACAGCCACACCGGTCGCCACTCCAGCGCCGTATGGTTTCGCCGCACAAACTCCGATGCCCCTTTCATCCAGTGGGAAATATATGCTGCGCTTCCGATTACGACGGCGTCGTAATCAGCGGGATCGCTCGCGTGCCGCGCCGTCTCGAGCGTGACTTCCAACCCGTGCTGCCGCAGGATGGGGGCAATACACTCCGCGATTCCTTGCGTGGCACCGTAGCGGCTCGCCTAGACAACCTGAACTCGCATACGCGCTACCTTTCGCGGTCGCGACGCCAACCCAGCAAACTTGCTCTGGTGACGCGCAATCCGCGAAAGCAGATTACGCCGAAGCGTTCTCCACCGCCGTGATGTCGGTCACGTCCAGGTGCGAGGCATGGGCGGGCCGCTCAAGGGCGTACACTGCCCCCATCGAGCGCTGGCTTCTGCGATACAGATTGCGGCTTTATCCGCGCCCGTCTTTCGACGCGAGAATTTCGGGTTTGTCGATCTTCGGAGGACTGGCCAGCAACTCGTTTGCCTTGGCAAAGAGCGCCTTGGCAATCTCGCCATTGAGATGGGCGTTGCGCCCGCTCTCGTCGGCGAACGTATCGAAAATTCCGTACTTTCCCGGTCCCATCTTGATGGCGTACCAACTGAGCGTCCCGGGCTCTTTCTCGGCCAGCGCCTGTGCGGACTTCAGAAACGCCTCAACTTCTTTTTCTTTGCCCGGCTTGGCTTCGAGCTGGGCCCAAATTGCAATTCTTGCCATGATGACTGCCTCCAGCCAATCTGATGCTGCGCGCGCCCGTTTGGTGGCGCAAGATCGGCCATCTATAATCCACGCATGCCCCTAGTCGATCAAATTCAAAAAGATATCGTGACCGCCATGAAGGCGAAGGACGAAGCCCGCCTCTCCACCTTGCGCATGGTAAAAAGTGCTCTGCAACTCAAGACTGTCGAAAAGATGAGCCCGCTCGACGACAAGGAATCGCAGGCGGTCCTGGCCACGCTCATCAAGCAGCGCAAGGAATCGGTCGAACAGTTCACCAAGGGCGGACGCCAGGAGATGGCCGACAAAGAAGCCGCCGAAATCGTGGTGATCGAGAGCTATCTGCCGAAGGCCGCCAGCGAAGTCGACATCGCCGCCGGTGTGAAGGCAACAATCGCAGAGATGGGCGCGCCCACGATGAAAGACATGGGCACGGTGATGAAGAACGCGATGGCAAAGTTCAACGCCGCCGGCATGCGCGTCGATGGAAAAGTAGTCAGCGATATGGTGAAGAAGGAATTGGCAGGAAAGTAGGAGTGGTTATGTGGGACAGCCGTCCTCGGCTGTCCGTCGAGCGAAGCTCGATAGTTCACTTCTCCCTCTGCATCTCCCGGTACGCTTCGCTCTTCGAAACTCCCCGCTCCTTCGCAACTTTCTTCAGCGCGGCCTTCTCGTCCAGATTTTCTTCTTTCATGATCTGCTTGACTCGCTGCCGTACTGTGGGGACAGCCGCCCCCGGCTGTCCCGCGGACCGCAGCTCCGCTGAATCTTCTTCCGCCCTCCCGATTAGCAGTGTGATCTCCCCCCTCACCGTCTCGCGCGCGTTCAGATTCGCCAGCACCTCCCGCGCCCGTCCGCGCAAGAATTCTTCATGTAGCTTGGTGACCTCGCGCGCGATCACCACATGCCGCGACTCACCCAGAATCTCGACGACATCCTCCAGCGTCTCGACAATCCGGTGCGGGGCTTCGTAGAACACCTGCGTGCGCGGAGACGTCTTGATCGTCTCCAGCGCCGCCCGCCGCTCTCCGCGTTTCGCCGGAAGAAATCCACTGAAGCGAAACGAGTCCGTAGGCAGCCCGCTTGCCACCAGCGCAGCCAGGAACGCCGACGCTCCGGGCACAGGCACCACCGGCACATGATGCCGGATCGCGAGCGTGATCAATCGATACCCCGGATCAGAAATTCCCGGCATTCCAGCGTCGCTAACGAGTGCCACACTCGAGCCTTCCTGCATCTCCTTCACCAGTTCCGCGGCCTTCGTCATCTCGTTGTGTTCGTGATAGCTGGTAGTGCGGGTTGTGATTGCAAAGTGATTGAGTAGCTTTTGCGTTTGCCGCGTGTCTTCGCAGGCGATCACGTCGACTTCTTTCAGCACGCGCAACGCCCGCAGCGTGATGTCCTCCAGATTGCCGATCGGAGTAGCGACCAGGTAAAGCGCCGGCCCGCTCGATTTCACATCGTTCATGGCCGGAGTCTACCACCTCGCGTGTTGGCAACCGGCGGCGCCGATGCTGTCGGCAGAATGCACAGGTCCTTCGGCTGCAAGTTCACCACCTCAGGCTGACATAGCGCTAAGAATGAGGCGGGGAGTGCTTTATGAACGACCGCGAGGGTGATACAGCCAGAGACACGCTTGCCGAGCTGTGTTTCCTTCGTGTAACTTCGTGCCCTTAGTGGTTCAAGTTTTTGATCGAGCGTCCCATGACCCCAGCCGCCTTCCGCAAGATCGCCCTCTCGCTCCCCGAAACCGAAGAGCGACAGCATATGAGCCACACCGACTTCCGCGTAGCCGGAAAGATCTTCGCCACGCTCGGCTACCCCGATAAAACTCGCGGCATGGTTAAGCTGTCGCCCGAAGACCAGCATTATTTTTCGAAGGACTACCCGGACGTGTTCATCCCGGTGAAGGGCACCTGGGGACGCCGGGGCGCGACCAGCGTCCAACTCAAGGCCGCGAACAAAGATGTCTTAGCCAAAGCCATCCAAGCCGCATGGCGCAATACCGCACCGAAACGCCTGCTGGAGCCGTGAGAGCCATCCCAAAAAGTCACCAGGCCCCGAAAAAGAAGCCTTTCCCTTAGTGTTCCCTGGTGTCCTTCGTGGTTGACGATTCTCGGCCAAAATTGACGCCAATCAACTCCGACCCCTAGAATCAGTGTGAAACCGGAGTTGTTCCGCACAACGTCTCAACATCCATGCCACTTTACGAATATCAATGCAAGAAGTGTGGTCATCGCTTCGAAAAAATCCAGAAGTTCTCCGACAAGATGGTCAAGAAGTGCCCCGAATGCGGGGGGATGGTCGAGCAGATGATCTCCGCGCCGGCCGTCCAGTTCAAAGGCTCCGGCTGGTACGTCACCGATTACGCGAAAAAATCGCACGCGCCAGCGTCTTCCGGCGATGCCGGCTCAAGGGACAAAGCGGACGATAAACCCAAGTCCGATAGCTCATCCAAAGACGCCTCGGCCAAGGAGACTTCGTCAAAAGCAGCATCATCCAAGGAAACGTCCTCGAAGGAAAGCCCGCGCAAAGGTTCCGGCCGGCAAAAATAAAGCGCCTTCGTTTTCGCGAAGCCGCCTTAACTGGCAACTGGGTATCTCGCAACCGGTTACTGCGCTTTCAACTCCCTCTCAAAGTGCTCTCCAATCATCGTGAAAAGATGCACTCGCGCATCTTTCCCGGCAATGCTGTGTGTCTTGTTCGGATAGATCATCAGCCGGAACTGCTTTCCGGCATTGATGAGCGCGTTGATCATCTGAATGCTGTTCTGGAAGTGCACGTTGTCGTCGCTCGTGCCATGCACTAGCAGCAGCGCTCCGTGTAATTTATCGGCCGATTTGGTGACGTCCGACATCTCGTAGCCCGCCTTATCGTCCTTCAGCAGGCCCATGTAGCGTTCGGTATAAATCGAATCGTAGTTGACCTGATTCGTGACTGGAGCCACCGCAACTCCGGCCTTGAAGCGGTCGGAATGGGTCATGGAATAAAGCGTCATCGACCCGCCATTCGACCATCCCCAGATGCCAATCCGGTTGTTATCGAGCTGCGGATACTCGGCCAGCAACTGATCCAGAGCCGTGAGCTGATCTTTTAATTCGACAGCCCCGAACTCATGCCGAATCGCCGTCTGGAATTTTTTGTCCCGTCCCGGAGTGCCTCGGTTGTCGACAGAAAAGATGGCAAACCCTTTGCGCGACAGGATCTCATCAAATGCATCCGGCATGCCCTTGCGCACGGTCTGCCCCGCCGGCCCGCCATAAATGTTCACGATTACGGGGATCTTCCCGTTGGCAACGCCATCCGGCGGTAACAGCAACCGCCCATACAAAGTTGTCCCGTCGTCCGCTTTAAACTCCAGAAACTTCGGCGAGCGCAATCCGTATTCGGCGATTTCGTCGTTTGCCTTCCATACGGGATTGCACGCGCCGCCCACGGCGCAAAGCGTCAATGTCGGCGCCGTCTGCGGACCAAAATACATGTGCGTGTAGTGCTTGCCGTCGTCGCTGAAGTGCCCATAGTGCTCACCCTCTTGCGTGGTCAGCGCCTTAAATCCTGAGCCGTCCAGTTGCACTGAAAAGATATGCTGCTGCCGCGGATCATCCTTATTCGCCTCAAAAAACACAGTGCCGGCGGCCTCATCCACGCCGTCAATGCCCTGCACTTCGTAATCACCTTTTTCCAGTTGCCGCTCCAGCTTCGCATCGGCCGCCATTGGAATCTGCTTGTCGAAACTGTAGAGATAAATATGCATGTTCCCATCGCGCCAGCTCGGCCACAGAAACTGCGGACTAGATTTCAGGAACTTCACCTCGACATGCTCGAAATCGATCCAGGCTCCGGGCGTCTCCTCCGTCAACACAAGGCGCGACTTTCCCGATTTCGCATCGACAAAGTACAAGTCCATCTTGTCTTCGGTGCGATTGAGCACCTCGGCCCAGATCACTCCCTCTTTTACCCAACCAAAGCGTGGAATGTAGGTATCGGTGTCACCGGTCAGTGAAATCCAGCGCGGTTTGCCCTTGTCGGCCTCCATCACACCCAGCTTCACCACCGGGTTCGGGTCGCCCACCTTCGGATACTTTTCCTGATCGACCGTCGGATGGGTCGGTATCCAGTCGGTAATTGGATACGTCGGCACAGTGGTCTCATCCATGTGCAGGAAGACAATCTCTTTACTGTCGGGCGACCAGAAATAATTGCTGCGCACGCCCAACTCCTCCGCATAGACCCAGTCAATGTCGCCGTTCAGAAGGTTGTCGCCGCTGTCTTTCGTCAGTTGCTTCTCGTCCTTCCCATTCACCGGACGCACATACAGATTGTGCTTGCGCACATAAGCGACACGATTTCCGTCCGGCGAAAACTTGGGATCTCCGCTTGGATCTGTCGCCGACGTGAACTGCACCGCCGTCTGGTTCCCTAAGTCGTAGAGCCATAGCTGCCCTTGCGAGTCGAACATCAGGTGCTTCGAATCGGGCGCCCACAAATAAGCCGCCACGTGATAGCGAGTCAACCGCTCTTTCTCGCGCTCGTTTTTCACCTTGTTGACGTCCGGATCGAGAGACGCCAATTTCTCCGCGCTGACCAGCACCTTCTTCTCGCCGGTCGCGGCGTCCACGTACCACAACTCGCCCTTCTCGCCTTTTTCGTCGCGCTGCACAAACGAAAGCCGCGTGCCATCCGGACTCCAGTCCGTGGTCTCCGGACCGCGTCCCGCCAGCCCTCCCGGCTGGAACAACGAGTCGATGGTCAATGGTTTGGTGGGAGCGGTTTGCGCTTTTGCAACCTCGGATACATGACAACTACAAAACAACGCAATCAGGGCAAAGCTGGGCAGAAAACGAGGCTTTTTCACGAAGTGACCTCACAGGAAAGAAATAACTGCGCCAAGGCGAACGGATGAGTTTAACACCCACGAGTGGCTGATTCACCCCCAGATGTCCTTTGTGGGTATTGGTTCAATTCGACTTGGATTCCATCTTCCCGAGCGAGTTCATCCCGAGCGGAGTCGTTGTTTACGCGGCTCTAGATCTCTCCTGGACAAAATGCTTTGCGGGGGAGATCCCCCCGGCCCGCTGGCGAAAACGCGACCGTCGGGATGACGTCCGCCGAGTGCGCGAAACAAGAAATTGAGCCTCACCCCTATCTGAGTCCCTCAGTTGCCTCTGTGTTGAGGGTTTTGGCTCCGTCCAGCGTGCTAGAATCAATGTAGTCGGATGCTTCCAGACATAGAAAATCTGCTCAAACTGCAGGACACGGACAAGGAAATTCGCCGCCTGCAGGACGAAGTCGCTGAACTGCCCAAACGCGTTGCCGTCATCGAGCAGAAACTGGCCGGAACCAAAGCCCAGCTTGAAAAAGCCCAAGCCGCCGTCAAAGCCGACGAAGGCGCCCGCCGCAAGTACGAAAGCAATATCAGTGATCTCCGCGGCAAAATCTCCAAGTATCGCGACCAATCCCTCGACGTAAAGACCAATGATCAATACAAGGCCCTCTTGCACGAAATCCAGTTCGCGGAAAAGGAAATCGCCGCCAATGAGGACAAGATTCTGGAGCTGATGGTCAATGCCGACACCCGCGACAAGGAAGTAAAAGCCGCGCAGGCTGAGTTGAAGGCGGAAACCGCCGAGATCGAGCAAGAGAAAGAGCAGGCGCGCCGGCGCACGTCTGAGGACGAGAAGCTCCTCACCGAAGCCCGTGCCAAGCGCGATCAGATCCGCACGGGCGTACGCGAGGACCTGCTTCGCCATTACGAACGAGTCTCCAAATTCCGCGGCAGCGGTATCTCCGAAGTTCGCGACCACAAGTGCATGGCATGTCAGGTCATGCTGCGACCCCAGACCTACAACGAAGTGCGGTCGGGTAAAGAGACCATTGTCTGCGATTCCTGCCAGCGGATCTTGTACTTCAATCCGAAAGAGGAACTGGTCGACCAGATTCAGACAGTCCACCGGCCCAAGCGTCATCATCCTAAGATCGATGCTCCGCAAGCCTGGTACTACCGTTCCGAGTTCGCTGGCGATGGCGAGGTTTTCCTCTGCCTCACCAACAACCATGGTCAGGCCAGCCGCCGCGTCTACGACATCAATACCGGACGCCTGATCGGCGACATTCTCATCCGCGAAGGCGATTACCGTCAGGCCTTCCCCGAAGACATCAGCGGTTCGACTCGCCTGAACGGCAACTGGAGCGAGGACGAGCTCGACGGCTTCGGCGCGGAACTCCCGATGGTGATCCTCGACTCACTCCGAGCGGATCTCGATTTGGCTCAGCACGAAGCCCGGACCGCGTCCCACGCGAAGCACGAAGTCCCGGCCGCACCGACCTCGCAGGCCGCCAGCTAAATCTCAGGGTTACAGAATTAATGTGGGGACAGCCGCCCTCGGCTGTCCGTCGAGCGGAGCTCGACTCTTTTTTCCTCTATCTACATTTTTCGTCGTTATCCTTGGTTCCCGCTCTTTCTCCATGTAGAATGCGACGGCTTCATTCGCAAGGGGCAAACTGCCACAAAGGAGAACACATGCGGCGTTCACTGTTGATGGTCACAGTTTTTGTGGGGATGATCGGGGCGTGGTCGATTGGACGAGTTCAGGGGCAAGCGCAAGGGGACAAAGTCATCTTTGTGTCCTCGAGCCATGCAAATTTCACCGAAATGCCAGGAAGCAGGAATGGCGTCTCAACTGCGCCCATCTGGGGCGACCAAAACGCCGGAGCGCACGGAACATTTAGCAAGTTCGCGCCCGGATACGATGCGGGGGTGCACACCCACACCAACGATACCTGGATTGTCGTGATTAAAGGGGCTTATCTGTACAAAGACGACGCTGGCGAGAAGCGTGTGGGCCCGGGCGACTTCATTCGAGTACCCGGAGGCCATAAACACTGGAGCGGCGGAGATAAGAAAGACGGTGCATTGTTCTACGAAGAGGCCTCGGGCAAGTTTGATTTGATTCCGGCAAAGTAGCCAGATTCAACCAGTCGTAGCACCGCGCAGCCGCTTCAGAGTCTAGACTCTCGGACCGCCGCCTGAACGCTAGTTTGCGGCGGCGGGACGAGCGAGGGCGTTACCAACGCGCTGCTTGGTTCTTCGTTCGGGTTATACGTCATCCCGCACACGGCACATCGGGTACTTTCTCCGTACCGCTCAATTCTTGATCTATCGCATCGGGGGCATGCCATGGAGCACCTCACGGCGGACATCGTTCTGAACTGACGATAGACTTCCGCCGCACGGCCAACCATCGGGTATCAAGCGCAGAAAGAGTGCAGGAAATCCGTGGACAGGCCGGAATCGACCCCGAGAAGCGGAACTTTCTACCCCAGAACGGCTCTTTCAAACACCAGGGGGGCCACTAGGGTTTCTCGCCGAGGTTTGTACCCTCTTGATTCTGTGGAGTTTCGCGAGATCAGCAAGTACGACACACAGTAATGCGATTTCCCATGCCTGCTCGGCCTCGCGGTGGCGGTCCCACCTTTTCGCGGGCGCCTCAGGCGGTCGCTGTAGGGTCGTAGTTGTTCAGCAACAGTTGGCAGTCTTCGCAGACGTTCTTCTCAAACTGCTGGCCAATCTCCGGGAAGGCACCGCAGGTCTTGCAACACCAGCCGCTCTCCTGGCACAGGTTTTGCCATGCCGACTCTCTGCTCGGTTGTGTCTCGGGTGAACTCATGTTGGCTCCGTTCGAACGCTGGGGCCCGGAGAATTCGTTCGAGTTGTTGGATTTCGCGATCTGGGATTTCTACATCTGGGGTTTCTAAATTCAGGATTCGGTGCGGCAGTGAGTCAGGAACAGTCCGGTCCGATGTGGAACACACCGGGTGTTCGCGCCTGATCGGGCACTCGCAAATTGCAAAATGAGTCTCTCCCCGCACAGAAGGACTCCTTATGTCGGTGCTTATATCACGGGCGTTCGCGGCAGGTCGATGACAAGGTTGGTCCACAGGCAGCGAAGCGTCAGACAGCCGACTGTTCCTCCTGGCGACATTGCGTCAATTGACGTTCCGCGGGAGCAATGGATGTTTGCCGAGTATTAGAATCCAAACGGACCGCACGGTCCGAGTATTGATTTCGGAGTGCCGCATGAAAGTGACACCCCTTCTGATTCTGGCACTGTGTCTCTTTTCCAGTAACGCTCGTTCGCAAAACCCCTTCGACGGTACTTGGGTTATTGATACAGGCAAAGACGAAAACCTCGCGTCCGAAAAACCGAGGGTGCTTTCTGTCGCGAATGGAGTGTTTCGCGAAGGTGATCGGCAAATCAAGGCTGATGGCTCTGATCAAAAGGTTCCTGCCACGGGGTATTGGGATACAGTCAGCGTTCGCATCGTGAACGCTCGTACGGTCGAGGTGATTTCCAAAAAAGGCCGGGAAAACAATGTTCACCGAAACGGACACCGTTTCAGCGGATGGCAACACCTTGACGGAGGTGAAGAAAGACACAACTGAGGCTGAGGCGGTTACCTTCGAGAGTGATTTTAGACGTATCGCGCCCGCTCCTGCCGGTGCCCACGCTGTGTCAGGCTCGTGGCAGGTTTTCAAGCTGAGTCGATCAGAAAACAGTACGATCATCAAATACAAATGCACATCGCAGGAGTTCAGCGCCGAGACTCCTTTGGGAGAAAAGCTCGAAGCTAAGTTTGATGGCAAGCTATATGAAATGGAAGACGACCCTGGTCATACGATGGTCTCGGTGAAATTGATAAACCCCTACAAGGTCGAGCAGACCAATGTGCGTGATGGCAAGATTGTTTTTATCGTGACGCTAGAGGTCACGCCCGATGGTGAGACGATTCACGCTACGTCGAAGAGCAAGCAGGATGGAAGTGTGAAAACTTGGACACTGCACAAACAGTCTGAGTAGTTCGGGTTTGCCGAGCACGGCGCTGCAAAATAATGACGAAGGTTTGTGGCTGCTGAAAACAGGCCTTCGCGCTCAAACCTCTCCGCTCGGTTCAAGGCCTCCCAGTCGATTCAACCGCAATGCGTTCTCTCGCATTCCTCCTCTACCACTCGCAGGCGTTACCATGTCCCCATGCCCCCGACTCCCGCTAAATCGGATCTACCGAAAGTTAAGATTTCTCCCCGCGGCGCCGTCCGCTTGAAATCCGGCCACGTCTGGGTCTACCGCTCCGATGTCTTGTCGTCAGACGAGATCGCGCCTGGCTCGCTGGTTACCGTCACAGATCAGCGCGGGAAGCCGTTCGGCACTGCTTTGTACTCCAGTTCTTCGCAGATCGCGATCCGTATGCTCACGCACGAGCCGGTTACTGATCTCGCTGCACTCCTCCGCCGCCGCATCTCCGCCGCAATTGCCTATCGCAAGAATCTCGTCCGCGATACCGACGCCTATCGCGTCATCTTCAGCGAGGCCGACTTCCTGCCGGGTCTCATCGTTGATCGCTACAGCGACATCCTGTCTCTGCAAATCCTCACCCAGGCAATGGACGGCAACCCGGTCCGCGAAACTCTCATCTCTGAGTTAGTCAGGCAATTCAATCCCGCCTCCGTGATCGAGCGAGTCGATCCACGGGTCCGGGAACTCGAAACGCTCCCACCTCGCAACTCCGGCCTTCTGTATGGAGAGAAGACCCCAACCACTTTCACCATGAATGGCGTGCGATTCCATTACGACGCCCTCGAAGGCCAGAAAACTGGAGCCTTCCTCGACCAGCGCGAAAACTACGCTGCCACCACGCGATATGCCCACGGGGACGCTCTCGATGTCTTCTGCTACCAGGGGGGCTTCGCTTTGCACCTCGCTGCCCAATGCAAACAGGTCACAGGAGTCGACAGCTCACGACCAGCGTTGGAAGTCGCCGATCAGAACGCAGCGTTGAACAAGGATCTTCTTGGAGGAGAAGAGATCGAGTGGATCGAAGCCAATGCCTTCGATTTGCTCAAGGATTACTCCGCCTCAAATCATCTCTACGACACGATCGTTCTGGATCCCCCTGCCTTCGCCAAGACCAAACGCGACCTCGACGCCGCTCTTCGTGGCTACAAAGAACTCAACCTGCGGGCGCTGAAGATGCTGCGGCCCGGCGGCATTCTGGTCACGTGCTCTTGCTCCTACCATGTCGGCGAGTCGAGCTTCCTCGAAATGCTCGGATCTGCCGCCATCGACGCTCACCGCACCCTCCGCTTACTCGAGGTTCGAGGACAAGCAAAAGACCACCCAGTGCTGCTGAACATCCCCGAAACAGGGTATTTGAAGTGCCTCATAGCCTGTGTAACATAAACATAAATAAGCGAATACACTACTTGACAATAACACGCTCAACTTTTATGCTTCTTTTACGCTAACTAGGCGTCTAATGAAGTGACCGCAGTTCCGAGCTCATGAGCCCGGCCCCGGTCGTAAATTTCAAGTTCTAATCAAAACCAAAACATCTGAAGGAGGATTTAGCCATGACTGTATTAACCCGTTGGGAGCCGTTCCGTGAATTCAGCACGCTGCAGGACCGCATGAACCGATTGTTCCGTGAGTCCTACAACGATGCCGGAAGGGATGAGTCCCTCACCACCTCGAGCTTTGCCCCCGCCGTCGACGTCTATGAAGACGAGCACAAGGTCACGTTGAAGATCGAAGTGCCCGGAATCGAAGAGAAGGATATCGACGTCCGCGTGGAGAACAACACTCTCACCGTCCAGGGCCAGCGCAAGATCGAAAAGGAAGAGAAAGAAGAGAACTATCGCCGCGTGGAGCGTCAGTATGGCAGCTTCACCCGCACCTTCACTCTCCCCCAGACCGTGGACACCGAGAAAGTTTCGGCGAACTACGACAAGGGCGTCCTGAAGATCGAGTTGCCCAAAAAGGCCGAAGCCAAGCCGAAGCAGATCAAGGTCAACGTCAGCACAGGGACCGAGAAGACGCTCGAAGGCAAAGGCCCCAGCAAAGCCGCGTAAGGCAGTGGGCTAGTTCAGCCCATGTGGGGACAGCCGCCCTTGGCTGTACGGTCGAGCGAAGCTCGACAGCCCCGGTGGAAGAGCGGCGCTTCAGCGCCGCGTAAAGCGAGGAACCATGTGGGCCTTTAGCCCCTGAAGTTCGGGAGGCGGCAGAGATGACCGCCTCCCAACATTTTTTGATTCTCTCATCGCTAATCTCTGGAGATTTCAGTCATGCGCGACGACCGAGTCACTCAAACGTCATGCGAAAAGAGGTTCTGCAGCTGTAAAGACCTTCATCCCTGCACGTGCATCAACTATCCGCCGTATCATTGCGGAGTATGTGGGCGCGAATTCACGCCGCAGCAGTTCGCTGAGGCGAAAGACTCCGGCTGGTATACAAAAGACCCGCTAACGCCGGGATCGCTGCGGCATTGAAATTAGGAAGATTATGGCAATTCGTTGGGACAAATTTACGGTTAAAGCGCAGGAGGCTGTGCAACGCGCGAACAACCTCGCCTCCGAGCACGGCAATCCCGAGCTGCAGCCCATTCATCTGCTCGCAGCTCTGCTGGAGGACAAGGAAGGCATCGTTCCTCCGGTGCTGGAGAAGATCGGCATTGGTCCGCAAGCCGTATTGAGTTCGGTTTACGGCGAGATCGACAAGCTGCCGAAAGTTGCCGGGGAGGCTGCGCAAGCGACGCTCGCGAACGAGACGAACAAGCTGCTGGAGCAGGCGTTCAAAGAAGCCAGCAACTTCAAAGACGAGTACGTCTCCACCGAGCACCTGCTGCTGGCCATCACGCATCTGAAACGCGACAAGGCTCAGCAGATTCTGGCGCAGGCCGGCGCAACCTACGACGCGATCCTGAAGGCGCTGTCGGTGGTGCGCGGATCGCAGAAAGTTACCGACCAGAATCCCGAAGCCAAGTACCAGGCGCTGGAGCGCTACGCTCGCGACCTGACCGAACAAGCTCGTCGCGGCAAGCTCGATCCCGTCATCGGGCGCGACGAAGAAATCCGCCGCGTCGTACAAGTCTTATCGCGCCGCACGAAGAACAATCCGGTGCTCATCGGCGAGCCTGGAGTCGGCAAGACCGCCATCGTTGAGGGTCTTGCGCAGCGTATCGTTTCCGGCGACGTTCCGGAGATTCTAAAGAGCAAGCGCGTAGTCTCGCTTGATCTCGGCGCGATGCTCGCCGGAGCAAAGTATCGCGGCGAGTTCGAAGACCGCCTCAAAGCTGTACTTAGGGAAATCGAAGACGCACAAGGACAGGTCATCCTTTTCATTGATGAACTGCACACGCTGGTTGGAGCAGGCGCAGCCGAAGGAGCGATCGATGCTTCTAACATGCTGAAGCCGGCGCTCGCCCGCGGAGAACTTCGCGCCATCGGCGCAACCACGCTGAACGAATACCGCAAGTATATCGAGAAAGACGCAGCGCTCGAACGCCGCTTCCAGATCGTCTTCGTCGGCGAGCCGAACGTCGAGGACACGATCGCCATTCTGCGCGGACTCAAAGAAAAATACGAAGTGCATCACGGCGTGCGTATCAAGGACTCAGCCATCGTGGCGGCCGCGACCCTCTCGCACCGCTACATCTCCGACCGCTTTCTGCCCGATAAGGCCATCGATCTGATCGACGAAGCGGCGGCTTCGCTGCGTATCCAGATCGACTCGCTGCCTACGGACATCGATCAACTCGAGCGTCGAGCCATGCAGCTCGAGATTGAGAAGCAGGCATTAAAGAAAGAAGACGATCCGAATTCCAGGGAGCGGCTCGCTGTCATTGAGAAGGAACTCGCCGAGATCCGGGAGAAGTCGAACGCGCTCAAGGCGAACTGGAAAAAAGAAAAAGACCTGATCGCCCGCGCTCGCTCGCTAAAAGAAAAGATCGAGCAACTCAAAGTCGAAGAGCAGTCCGAGGAGCGCAAGGGCAATCTGCAACGCGTTGCCGAGATTCGCTACAGCCTGATTCGCCAGGCCGAAGATGATCTCGCCAAGCTCACCAAGCAAATGGAGAGCCAGGGCAAGCACCGCATGCTCAAGGAAGAAGTTGACGAGGAGGATGTCGCGCGCATTGTCTCCAAGTGGACTGGCATTCCCGTTTCGAAAATGCTCGAAGGTGAAGTCAAGAAGCTGGTCACGATGGAAGAGCGGCTGCGCCAGCGTGTAATTGGGCAGGATCCGGCGCTGGAGCGGGTGGCCAATGCGATTCGCCGTTCGCGAGCCGGACTGAGCGACCCCAAACGACCGATTGGTTCGTTCATCTTCTTGGGTCCGACGGGCGTCGGCAAGACCGAACTCGCGCGTGCTCTCGCCGAGTTTCTTTTTGATGATGAGCGCGCCATGCTGCGCATCGACATGTCCGAGTACATGGAGAAGCATTCCGTAGCACGCCTGATCGGCGCGCCTCCGGGATATGTTGGTTATGAAGAGGGCGGACAGCTGACCGAGCAAGTGCGGCGTCGTCCGTATGCAGTGGTGCTCTTTGACGAGATCGAGAAGGCGCATCCCGATGTGTTTAACGTGCTGTTGCAGATGATGGACGATGGTCGTCTCACCGACGGCAAGGGCCGCGTGGTCGACTTCAAGAACACGATCATCATCATGACCTCGAACATCGGGTCACAGCTTCTTCAGGCGGATGCGGTTCGCTCGGAGCACGACTTCGAGCAGGCCTCGCAAGAGGTGCAGAACTTGCTGCACTCGCATTTCAGGCCTGAGTTCCTGAACCGCGTCGACGACATTATCGTCTTCCGCCCGCTCGGCAAAGAGCAGCTGGTCAAGATCATCGAGTTGCGCCTCGAAGACGTTCGCCGCTTGCTGGCAGATCGGAAGATCTCGCTGGAACTGACCGACGCGGCGAAGGACCTGATGTTCACGCAGGGATACGATCCGAATTTTGGAGCGCGGCCACTGAAGCGCGCGATCCAGAAGCTGGTGCAGGATCCGCTTGCGCTCAAGATTCTGGACGGCGAAGTCTTGCACGGCGATCATGTTGTGGTCGATGCCGACAAGAAAGCCGGCAAGATGACGTTCAAGGTCAGCCACCGCGTGGGTGAGAAAGAGCCGGCAAAGACTCGGAAGTAGAAATTCCACCACTGAGGCACAGAGAATACAAAACTTTTTTCTCTGTGGCTCCGTGTCTCCGTGGTTTATTGAGGCTTTGCCGTGAAGGCATCGAGCACAGCGGGCGCTTGCGCGAGATACCATCCAGCGGCAACGCGCAGCGCGATCTGCAAGCCGTACCAGAAAATAGGAATGCCGAGTTCTGCCATGGAGATCTTCGGCACGAGCGGAACAAGGCTGAAGGCAATCATCAGCATCGCGACCCAGCGCGCCCAATTCTTCAGGCGAAATAATCCACGGGCGACAACGCCATAAGCGACTCCTCCAAGCAGGATCATGTACGGTCCGGCTAACTGAAGTCCATACATGAAGTGCTTTGCGGCCATCAGCGAGATTGCGCCAGGTGAGACCAGAAGGACTGCAGCAATTGTGCAGAGATAGGCAGCAGCGAGGGCGAACAGCAAAGCAATCGCGATTATGCCTTTAGGACGCTGCATTGAAGATCTTTCACCACAGAGGACACAGAGATTCACAGGGTAAACCTTTGGAGTTCCTTCGTGTCCTTTGTGGTGATTTCTTTACGCCAGATCGAACAGCAGGACTTCCGCGTCTTCCACACCTTTGATGGTCAGCTTCTTTTCGTCGCTGATCGCCGCGCCGTCGCCTTGCTTCAACTTCTTCCCATTGAGTTCGACCGAGCCGCGGGCAACTTGCAGCCATCCGTATCTTCCTGCGGCGAATTCGTGGCTGACTTCTTCTCGGGGCTTCAGCAGTGTGACATAGAGTCGCGCATCCTGATTGATCTTCACCGATCCATCGCTCGAATCGCGCGATGCGATAAGGCGGAACTTGCCGCGCTTTTCTTTTTCTGGAAAGGACTTCTGCTCGTAACTCGGCGGGAGCGCCGCTTTCTCGGGCTGAATCCAGATCTGCAACAAGTGCACCGGCTCGGTCGTTGAGGGATTGAATTCGCTGTGGCGAATGCCGCTGCCTGCGGTCATGCGCTGTCCATCGCCGGGAAGAATCACCGAACCGGTTCCGAGGCTGTCTTTGTGTTCGAGCTTGCCTTCGAGCACGTAGGTGATGATCTCCATGTCGCGATGCGGATGCGTCGGGAATCCCGTGTTCGGCGCGACGCGGTCTTCGTTAATGACACGCAGCGAGCGGAATCCCATCCACTTGGGATCCCAATAATCGGAAAAGCTGAAAGTATGTTTGGTGTCGAGCCAACCGTGGTTTCCTCCACCACGATCGGCGGCGGGACGAATGGTGATCATGCAATGCTCCGTTCCTCGTGCTTAGTAATCGACTTATACCTATTAGATGAAATGAGGATTCAGGCAGTCGCGAGTCCAAGCCGCTAGTTGCGCGCGTGCCAAAGATGGTTTTTCACCACAGAGGCACGGAGTCACAGAGAATGAAAACCAAGCATCGGATTTTCTCTGTGTCTCCGTGCCTCTGTGGTGGGGGTTTGGTGTGTTGTAAAAATAGATATCCACAGGCGAGTCAGCATGTTTGTGACATCTGACCTTGCGCCGGTATTTGTGATTCTGGCATCCTGCGTAACGGCGACGCCGTGGCTCTGCCCGGCGAAATCTAGGGTGAGATACCTAAGTCCCACGGGCTCAAGATTTTGCCCGCAAGTGATTGAGCCCCATAGATTATTTTGCGATTTCCCGCCAGCGCATTGATTCCAATAGACCGCCAGGGGGAGGGGGGAGGGGTACTAACCAGTAAACTTCGCCCGATTTGAAAACTTCACACCAAACCCCACCGCAGAGGCACAGAGACACGGAGAAATGCAATTCTTGGTTTTCTTTCTCTGTGACTCTGTGCCTCTGTGGTGAAAAAGCGTCTATGGCACACTGAAGATATGCATCGGCTCACGCTTGGCGATTTTGAACTCAGCGTTTTTTCGGATGGAACTTATCCGCTGGATGGCGGGGCGTTTTTCGGAGTCATCCCGAAGGTGATGTGGTCGAAGAGGGTCTCGGCGGACGACAAGAACTACGTCATGGCCGGTCTGAACTCGCTGCTCATTCGCACGGGCAAACAGACCGTGCTGGTCGAGACGGGGATGGGAAACAAGCTTTCCGAACGAATGGTGAAGTTCTACGGGCAACCGGCTAAGCTGCTCGATAATTTGTCGGCGGCCGGCATCGCGCCAGAAGACATCGACATTGTTATCAACTCGCACCTGCACTTCGATCATTGCGGATGGAACACGGTGCGGGACAAGAACGGAAAGATCGTACCAACATTTCCGAAAGCGAAATATTACGCGCCCGAGGGCGAGTGGCAGTACGCGCGCAAGCCGAGCGATCGCGATGCGATCAGCTACATTCCGGGAAATTATGATCCGTTAGTGGCCAGTGGGCAGATGACCCTGCTCAAGGGTGGCGAAGAGATCGTGCCGGGGATTTCGGTGAAGACGTTTCGGGGACACACGGCGAGCATGCAGGCGATCATTGTGCAGTCGCCCTCAGGGGCTAAAGCCCCGTCCTCATTTGATCCCAACGGCACGGCTAAAGCCGTGCCCTTCCCAAACCCGTTCGTCCCGACGGCTTGTTACATTTCCGATCTCATGCCGACAACTGCTCACATCGATCTGACCTGGGGCATGGGATTCGATCTGTATCCGCTGGACACGATCGAAAGCAAAAAGGAGTACTATGCGCGCGCGCTTCCCGAGAAATGGCTGACGGTGTTCACCCACGATCCGAAGACGCCGTGGGCCTATATCGAGCAGGAGGTGTCGGGGAAGATGGTGGCGAGAGAACCTTCGTAAGCCATGCTCTTCTAGAACATGTTGCGCTCGTGGAGCGGGCTACCGCGTACACCGAATTCCCTACCAGCCAACAATTTCCTCTTTCCTCGCATCTGTTTGCTGCTTCGCCCTGCTCGTGAGTGCGGGGCAAGTTGAAATCATCACTGGTCGATGTGAGGTCATCTTATGAAGCGATTCGCGGTGGGAATTGGAATTTTTGCTTCGCTGTTGTTCGGCTTGTCCTTGAAGGCGGTCGCGCAGGATCAGCATCGGCAGAACCAACAGCAGAACGACAGGCAAGATAATGAGCGGCCGAACAGCGCGCAGCCGGATCGTCAGCAGAATCCGCAAGATCAGGCTCGGCCACAGGAGAAGGCCAATCCCGATGACCGCCGAAATCAGGAACCGGAGAGTGGAAACCGGAAGAACACGACTCCGCAGAGCGAAGGGGCACAACCGCAGGACCAGCAGAGCGGCGACCGGCACATGCAGGGACGGGAGACGCATGAGAACGGGCGAACTTTCGAGGGAAATTCGGAGAACGGGCAGCAGCTCGGCGTCAAGCACCAGGGAGAGCAGCGGCGCATTTCAGATCAGGATTTTCGCGCACATTTCGGAGCACAGCACCATTTCGCACCCAAGCTCTTGCAGGTGTATCAGGGCAGGCCGAGCTTCTCTTACGGCGGATATACGTTTGCGCTGGTTGGAGCGTGGCCGACCGAATGGAGCTATGACGAGGACGATTACTACGTCGATTACATCGATGGAGAGTATTGGTTGTACAACGTTCTCTATCCGGCAGCCCGGGTGGAAGTGATTATTGTTTGATGCGAGGAATCAGCTTTCGCGGGCGGAGGCGCCCGCGGCACACAACTGCAGTCGGGCCTCGAAGAAATTTTCTACTCGGCTTAGAACCTCGGGTGCGGCTTTGGATTCGTAGATGGCCTTGCGGAGGCCTGCTCCGCCTGGAACTCCGTGGGTGAACCAACTGGCGAACTGCTTCATCTTGCCGACGGCGTCGGGGAGCTCCTCTTCGATCAGCATCTGGAAGTAAGTACGGATCATCTGGTAGCGGTCGGCCTCGGAGGGCTCATCGTATCGCGAGCCTGATGTGGGGACAGCCGCCCCCGGCTGTCCGTCGGGCTGAAGGCCCGAATTCTGTCCATCTATCCGACTGCCGAAGTCAAGCCCAGTGGAGCTTTGCTCGACTGGACAGCCGAGGGCGGCTGTCCCCGCATGGGCGTTGCTGATCCCAGCGCAGTATTGTTCGATCTGGCGGAAGATCCAGGGATTGGATGGAGCCATACGGCCGATCATGACGGCGTCGCAGCCGGTTTGCGTAACCATGGCGCAGGCGTCTTCGGGCGTGCGGATATCGCCGTTGCCGATCACTGGAATCTTAACGGCGTCTTTGATGGCGGCAATCCATTCCCAGCGGGCGTTGCCGCTGTAGCCCATCTCTCGGGTACGGGCGTGCAGCGCGACGGCAGCGAGTCCGCAGCTTTCCGCCATGCGGGCGAGTTCGACACAGACAATTTCTTCGTCGTTCCATCCAGCGCGGAATTTTACGGTGAAGGGAATTTTCACGGCGGCGCGGACGGCTTCGAAAATCTTGCCGATCGCGGGAAGATCGCGGAGGAGGCCGGAGCCTCCGTTGCACTTCACAACTTTTTTGGCGGGGCAGCCCAGGTTGAGGTCGACGAGATCGAAGCCGAGTCCTTCGACCATGCGGGCGGCCTCGGCCATGACATTGGGATCGCTGCCGAAAAGCTGAGCGGAGATTGGGTGCTCGTCTTCGTAGAAATGCAGGTAGCGTTTGGCCTTCTGATCTTTCTTGCGCAGCACTCCGTCGGCCGAGGTGAACTCGGTCATGATGAGGCCGCATCCTCCGAGGTTGCGGATGAAGCGGCGGAAGACGGTGTCAGTGACTCCGGCCATCGGCGCGAGAACGGTGGCCGGAGAGATGGTGACAGTGCCGATCTGAAGGGAGTTTGGGACGGGGTTCAGCCGCAAAACTTCGCGGGCGGGGGCGCCCGCACCACATGTGCCGTTACTCGAGTTGTCCCAGAACTTCTTCACTGATCCATTTTACTTGCCCCGGATTTACTTGCCCCGGAAAGCGGAAGAGACAGTTCAGTGCGTCGCCCTGGAAAGCTTCACGCGGGCGAATGAGGTTGCCGCACCTTTATCGATATTGTCGATCCGCCATTCCCAGGTGTCGCTCTTTGGCTCGTAGAGAAAGTCATTGGTGACGGACAAATTTCCTTTTTCATCCTTGAAGGCAAACGGGATTTCATTTTCCTTGGGCGAGCCCATTCCGATTGACGCCGGGGAAATGCCGCCGTAGACATCGAGCCAAACGCACGCATATTGCTTGGGCTCCTCATTCCACGCGATGAAGATCAGAGCCTCGTATTTGGGCTTTCCCTCAGCGTCATTCTCGCGCGAGACTTCGTGAACCCGCAGATAGTGATGGTCAAGCGCCCACCCGGCATCAACGTTATGAGTGGTTTGCTTTCCCGCAATCGTCCCCTGAAGGACCCAACTACCGGCAAGGTGATCAAGCAACGGCGAATTGACGGGTGCCTGCTGGCCAACAGCTAAGGGAGTCAGGAATGCAGCCAGTAAGAAGATCGTCCTGATCACGGCATGTCTCCTAACTAATATTTCTGAGCTTTACTGCGGTGCTCGCGAGCCAGTTGCAACGAGCGTGGTCGATCAAAAGCCCTCGCTTTTTGCGAGGGCTCGATTTCTGTATCGCGAAATTCCGCAAAAACGGCTTACTTCTTCGCCGTTTCGGCGGCCTTGGCGTACTTGCGGCGGAAGCGCTCGACGCGTCCGGCGGTGTCCATGAGCTTCTGCTTGCCCGTGAAGAAGGGATGGCAGTTCGAGCAGATTTCTACGCCGATGTCGCCCTTATGAGTCGAACGGGTCATGAACGTATTGCCGCAGGCGCAGTGCACGCGGACCTCGTTGTAAGACGGATGAATGGCTGCTTTCATGTGAGACTTAACCTCGATTCAGATCATTAGATTCTACTGGATTTCCACAGGATTCAGCAACAGAAGCTGCGCGCCGTGAGCTAGGAGTGAAACGAGCCGGTGGGCTCGTTCCTGGCTCGCGACTCAGCCCTCAGAGCGTCCTTATCAATAATAATCATCAATACTTACCACTTATCCTGCAGCTTTGGTGGCGGGTTGCGGCTTGAAGGGGGCACGATCCCGTTCAGGCGCAGGTAGATGGTCATTTGGCCGTAGTGGTCGGCGGCGTGCCAAACGCAGATTTCCGCGAGTCCGAGGCGAGTGTTGGGCGCGGCGTACGGTCCTTCGATGGGATCAAACATATTCTTTTGAGTGATCGCCGCGAGCGATTTGTTCAGAGCGGTGAACGAATCGCGCAGGTAGACCAACAGTTCTTTTCGGGTTTTGGCTGGGCTGGGACCGCCCTTGTCGCAGGCATCAGGAGGCTTTGTGCCTTCGAGTTCGGCGGCGAAGGCAAAGTTGCTGCAAGCCACGTGCTTTACCTGCTCAGCGAAAGTGCGGACTTCGGCGGGGCCGAATTCCGGCCTTTCGTTTTTGAACATGCCGGCGGCAGGACGAAAATCCCATTTTTCTTCGGGCATGGCTTCGGCGGCGGAGCGGACGTCGTATTCCTGAAACTCAAAAGTGCGCATGATGGCTTTGGCGGGAGTCTCGTTGCGACTCAATTCGGCGGCCGTGGGTTGCTTTTGTTGGGCGGACCCGCTGGCTGCCGCCAGAATCGAGAGCAAGAAAAGAGCAAGTCGGTTCATAGGCGACACCTCGCAGCAGAAATTGTTGTGAAAGAGGATATCCCGCGCGGAATCTTTTTAAAACCGAAACATGTAGCTGACCTTCACGAAGAATTGACGGCTGTCGTTCAGATAGCCACGGGCGGTATTGGTCACGTAGCCGGGAGTTAGCGGGGTTTCGCCGACCACGTTCAGATTTTGCAGATCACTGTTGTAGCCGACGTAAATCGCGGTGCCGGGATGCACCAGATAGGTGATGAGAAAGTCGGCGTTGAATTCCCGCTGCGTCGGCAGATAGGTGTAAGGCGAACCGATGCCGGGCGTTCCCGCGAGCAAGGCGTTGTACTGCAGGATCACGCGGGCCGAGAGCTGAGGAGTGAACTGCCAGTTCCACTTGCTGCGGATGATGTGATCGTTGAAGATGCCGCGGCCGATGGTGGGGAATTGCGAGCGGGTCGCCAGGAAAGCGTTGTCGGGAGCGCGCAGGTGTTCGAATAAATAGGTGTTCTCGATTTTTAGCGGCTGCGTCGGGCGCAGCGTTAGTCCGGCTTGCGCAGTTTCTTCGTGGGCGATGAATGGATGGTCGTAGGGATTGGCATTCGCCGCCGTCGTGAGCGGAAGGGCGGCCTCAAAGTTTGGGGTGTCTCCCCAATAGTAGCTGGCGAGGAGGGTCACTTTCTTGAAATACCCGGTCTGGAAAGAAGCTCCACTATTGTGCTCGTGGTAATCCTGGTTGGTCAGAGTGGTTGGAGCGCAATAAAACGAGTAGCCGTAAAAGCAAAAATCCTGTGGACGCAGGCGCTCGCGCGTTTCCTCATAAGGTTTCAGATAGATCTGAGTCTGCCCGCGGCCTTGGATCGCAAGGTAGGCCGTGTAATCGGTGTCGAGGCGCAGGCCGGCATGGTCAAAGTCGTGGCGAGTGAGGAGGGACGGTCCCCAGTCCACGATCCAGCCACTCTTCGGACGGAAGCGGTAATCGACCTCCTGCTTGGATTCCCGAATGTCGACGCGATTGATGAACCCGGGGATGGAAACGAATCCGGGACTAATGTCGTTGTACTGCCCGTCGTAAGTGAAATGCAGGCCCTGGCGGCGGGCTTCGAGTCGCTCGGCGGGCCCGGCATAGTGATTGCCGTTGCCCTGGTTTCCCGAACTAAAGGGAAAGGCGTTGGCTTCGCAGTTTTGCGACGAATAGCTCGGGGTGTAGTAGTTTCCGAAGATGTTGCTGGAACTGGTGACGGCCTGACCGTCGAGCGTCCAGTTTGGATTGAATTTGATGTGAGTGTCGGCGCCACCAAGGCGGTTGTATTCACCGGTGGTCGGGCATTCCCAATCGGTATAAAGAGCGCCGACACTAGACTGGCGGAAGATGTCGCGGCTGACGCGCGCAATGGTGAAGTAAGAGCGCATGCCCGAGAGTGGGTAATAGTCAGGAAGTGCGAGCCCCGGGCTGCGGTCGTCAGCGCTCATCACGCCGAGGGAGTAGGGGCCATCTTTCCCCGTCAGGCGAATTCCGGCGGAAGGATCGCCAATGTTGCGCGTGAAGAAGAGGTTCATCGGCGAGCGAAAGAAGTCTTCGTTCTCCAGGAAGAAGGGGCGTTTCTCTGGAAAGTAGACGGCATAGCGCTGGTTGACGGTAATCTGCGGATCTTCGGATTCGACCTGGCTGAAGTCCGGATTCGCGGTGGCGTCAATGGTGAAGTGGTCCTGGATGACGAACTTGGCGTCCATGCCGGGCTGGCCCTGCACCGTGGCTTTCTGGAAATAGGGATTGTTCGGATCGCGGGTATCGAGGGCGCGGAAGCCGCGCATCAAGCCATAGGGAATCAATTCGATATCGCGGCCCGGAGAGATGCCTTCGAGTCCGTAAATCGTAGCGGCCTGGCCCAAGCGTCCTTCGACCTTGTAACTGACGTGAGGCCAGAAAGAATCTTCGTTTTTCCGGGTGATGCCGCGGTAAAGAATCAGTCCCCACTCCTGAATTTTCTCAGCGGGAAAGCGCAGGCTCTTGAAGGGGATGGCCATCAGGACGACATATCCGCGGCTGGTGACTTTTCCATGCGAGTCCCAGACGGTGTCGAATGAGGTGTCGAAGTGGCCTTGCGTCTGTTCCTCGCGAGACGCTTCGGTATAAATCGCGTCCCACTGGACGCCCAACGGCGTGACCTGGAAGGCGTAGGCGCGGCGCCGGTCATGATAGGTATCGAGGATGAGTTCGACCTGGTCGTCATCGAAGATATCTTCTCGAGGCGATAAGCGGGCTCGGACCTTTTTCGGGTCGTCGAAACAGACGAATGCGGCGTAGAAGTTTTTCTGGTCGTAGCCTAGATAAGCTTCCGTTTGTTCCGACACGGGCTCACCGTCATGGGGATTGCGTTGGGAAAAGCCGGTAACCTTGGCCATCTGCAACGCGACCTCGCCTTCAGGCTTCATGTTGAGGAAATCGTCAAGCGAGGGAGCGCGCGGAAGGCGCGGAATGTTGACGCTGGGAGGTGCACCCTCCTTCGGGGCTGGGCGTACTTCGGGGTTCTTGATGGGTGGCTCTGGTAATTGCGCCGTGGGGGACGGAATCTGCTGGGAAGGTTGCGGAGGCTGCCCCGGCACCTGAGCATCTTGCAAATAGTCGGGGGATGGATGAGCCGCTACGGCAGGCGCAGCCGCCGCCATGAGGACAGAAAGAGAGACGATCAGCGTGCGCAAGTAAGAATTGGCCCTGTAATTTGGCACTGATGTGCAGCTCTCCCGGCATTCGAGGGAGCTTTTTTGGGAATTGAGCAAGATACACCATTTTGCCCTCAACGAAACAGCAAAGAATGTTTTGTATCGAAACCCGAACATGTGCCTGGCAAGGTAGCAAGGGCAGATGATCAGAAGAGCGACGCTTGCCGACGGTTCGGAGAGATCCCGAAGTGTTCGTAAGCCAACTGCGTGGCTACGCGTCCGCGGGGGGTGCGATTGAGGAAGCCAATCTGCATCAGGAATGGCTCGTAGATTTCCTCAATGGCATCGGGTTCTTCGGCGAGGACAGCGGCCAGCGTGTTCACGCCGACCGGACCTCCCTGATATTTTTCGATGATCGTCAACAGGAGGCGGCGATCGACCTCATCGAATCCATATTGGTCGACTTCGAGCATCTCGAGGGCAGCTTTGGCTGTAGGTTCATCGATTTTGCCCGCGCCCCGGACTTGCGCATAGTCGCGAACCCGACGCAGCAGGCGGTTCGCGATGCGAGGTGTCCCGCGGCAGCGGCTGGCGATTTCTTTCGCGCCAGCATTGTCGATCTGCACACCCAAAATCTCAGCCGAGCGCTCGATGATGACCTGCAGATCCTCCGGCGTGTAGAACTCAAGCCGCAGGACGATGCCGAAACGCGCCCGCAACGGCGCCGAGATCAGCCCGGCGCGCGTGGTGGCTCCAACGAAGGTGAATGGCCTGACCTCAAGCGTGTGGGTTCGCGCTGACGGGCCTTGTCCGATGATGATATCGAGCTTGTAGTCTTCGAGCGCAGAGTAGAGCAGCTCTTCCAGGACGGGCTGCAGGCGGTGGATTTCGTCGATGAATAAGACTTGCTTGTCCTGCAGGTTGGTGATGATCGCCGTGAGATCGCCTTTGATTTGCAGCAGCGGAGCTGCAGTTGGCTGAAAGTGAACGCCCAATTCGTTGGCGATGATGTTGGCGAGGGTCGTCTTTCCCAGACCGGGAGGTCCATATAGTAGAACGTGGTCCATCGCCTCGCCACGAGAGCGTGCGGCTTCGATGGCAACCGAGAGCTGTTCCTTGACCTTCTTCTGTCCGATGAACTCCGCCAGCCGTTGCGGGCGTAGCTTTAACTCGAACGAGGAATCATCTTCGACTGGCGCAGCCGAGACCAGCCGGTCGCGTGTGAGTTCAGGATTAGGATTGTCTTTCGCGGCAGCCACTGGCGCGATAGTACCAGTTCCCGCGAGCCGGTAGCCAGTCACGTTTTGCGGCAATGGAGGGTCAATTCTGGCCGGTGAGGAGTCCGTCGCGAAAAGAAAAGACCTTCGTCTCGCCTGAGGGCAACGTGACTGCGGCCTGTACTACGTCGCGGCCATTCAGCCGGTAGTAGTAGTGAAAGACCTCACCATCGGCGAGTCTCTGCTCGGAGACTCGGTACCAGAAATACTTATTTTCGAGGAGAACGTTCGAGTCGCCGTCCATCACCCGGGTGAGCAGCCAGGGATCGTATCCGGTTTCGTGGATCAGCGGCGCATATTCGAAGCGATAAAGCATGTGAGTTGCGTCAGAGACCGTCTCGACATGCCCGGTGCGGTCGTAGGAATATTTGCGAACGTTGTTCTGGCTGTCTTTCGCCTCGGTGATGCGGTCGGACGGATCGTACGTAAAGTCAATCTTGTATCCGCTCGGAGAGATCAATTGCTGCAGGTTGCGCTCTTTGTCGCGTTTGAGCTCGATGCGATGGCCTTGGCCATCTTCCATCAGAGTGGGAGCGCCTTGCGCGCAATTTCGCGCGTAGTAAGAATCGGGAAAGTAGAACTTACGCCCATCGCGGAAGGTCAAGGTCCAGCCATAGCCATTCCAGGCGAGCATCGCGCCATAGAACTCTGAGGAAGTCTCGCTGTGGCGTTCGACGTTGTCGGCGTAGCCGGTTCCTCTCGAGATGCGCGGAAAGTGCACCTGCCTGCCGTCCTCAAGGTTCAAGTCAGAATACGTGTAGGGAAAACGCGTTCCCGTGGGACAAATGTCATAGGGATGATTAGCGCCGATGCCGAAGGCCCGGCTGTGATAGTCCCAAATGATGTAGGTGCGAGTGAGCGACAAAGGCATGACGTCGGGGACGAACAGGTCGGTCTGCCGCAGAATTAAGCGGCCCGTATGCAGGTCGACGTCGAACTCGTTGACTGGCGAGTCATGGCGGACGGTCGGCTTGACCATCGAGATGGATGACTGAAATTGTGGCTTTTTTGAGTCAGCGGCCGGGGAAATGATGAGATAAGGAAAAAACCCGTCCCAGGCTGGTGGCGTATCGGAGAACGGCAGCAGTTCGACCTTCACCGGCGGCGCGGGCCACCAGCGGATCTCTGCCGCGACGACAATCAAGACGGCAAACAGCACCCACTTCCATATGGATCGCCGACTCATCCTGCAATCACGTTCAACAAGCCGAGCATGATCGAAGCGGGCCTCAGGCCACTTAGCCTAACACACCGGCTGGAATTACTTCGGATACCAATCGAGCAAGCGCACCTCGATGCCGGTCCCTTGCAATGCCTTTTGAAAGATCGAGAGGTCGGAACCGCGGTAGTGGTATGGGATCACGATCTTCGGATGGAAGGCCTTGACCGCATCGGCTGCCTCTTCGGGCGGCATGGTATAGGGCAAATTCATGCACACGAATGCCACATCGATGTTCTTGAGAGCGCGCATCTCGGGAACACCTTCCGTGTCACCCGAAAAGTAGAATCGCTTGCCGCCGTAGGTGAGAACGTATCCGTTGCCGCGTCCTTTATCGTGAAAAAGTTTTCCAGGAGCGGGGCCGCGCTTGATGTTGTAGGCAGGAATCGCCTCGATGGTCCAGCTCTGCCACGTCTTTGTCTCGCCATTCGCGATCGGTTTTGCGCTGGTGATGGTTTGGGCAACTGCCTGCGACGAGATGATCTCGGTGTCGGCTTTACTGACTTCTTTGATCGACTCAGGATCCATGTGATCGCCGTGAATGTCGGTGATCAGGATGAGGTCGGCCTTCGGAAGTCCCGTCAGCTTTGCCGGTTTCGCAGGATCGAGGTAGACGACCTTGCCGCCAGCCTCGATGAGCGTGCTGGCGTGATTCAGGGGAGTGATCTTCACCGGCCCGGCGGATGTGGGAAAGGTTTGCGGTTCGGCCGCAGCAAGGGCGTGCGGTACGGTGGCACACAGAAGCAGAAGAGCGATGAAAAGCGGAATCAATCTCATCCATGGCTCCTTATCACTTAGGTGCTCGTCCTATACTAATTACATCAAGTCAGAGGGGAAAGACTTCGATGACAAACGATACTGGGCGTAAGAAACGAAAGCAAGAAACGAAAACTGACATCGACGATATCTTACGGCGGGTCGATTCCATGCCAATTTTCGACCCGCCCTCCCCGGACGAAATCATCGGTTACGACGAAAACGGCCTCCCCGCTCAACATGGAGCGAATGGGCCTCGCGCACCTTTGGCCGCGGAGGGCGCTTCTCTTCAGAATGCTTTTCATTTCGAAGCGTACCGGAAAGAAGTTCTCCGTGATCGAAGGCAAAAGAGGCAATAGAGTTTTTTCTAAAACATCGGCACCGCGAGAGAGAGTCGACACTCGGTGCGGGTCAAGGGAGGTCCGCCAGGAAGGATACATTTTAGCGGGCCGATAAGGGCGAGGTCCGGTCATCGATTCCCCGTAACAGATCGGGCAGCCGCCACTCCGTCAGTGACTCCAAGAGGAGGTTCGCGAGGAGCATGTTAAAGAGTGCGCTCTTGCCAACACCCAGAATATCGGCGACCTTATTTGCAAACTCCCAGAACAGCGTGCCTCTTGCGCTCTCACCCTTTCCGGGAACCCATTTGAGATAGCCCGCGTATTCGGCAAGTCTTTCTTCGAGGATCCCAGTAAAGCTCTCGCGCCTTAGCCCCCTGCCTTGAAGATCCAGCACAACAAACTCCGTGAGCGTCTCAATGAACTCGTCCGACAACTCAGCACCCAACGCTGAGAATGAAATTTCATCCACGATGCGAAGGAACAGGGCCGCGTTCTCCGCCATTATTCTTCGCGCCTGCTCTTCCTCCAATCGAGGCGGGGGACCAGTACCCTCAGCCCTTATCGGTGCCGACAGGACCAAGGCTTGATCCCATGTAGTGTGAATTAAATGGGTAAGGACTTTTGCCTTCTCGTAGAGCGTGGGACCTGTGTTGTTCTTTCCGTAGAAATAGTCCCAAAGCGGAGTCGGCTGGGAGTTGGTTTCAACTTGTTCCCGCTCTTCTGTGCTCCTTTCGGTGCGCTTCCAGTCGTCAGGGAAGCCGCCCTCTACTACTTCTTCCGCGATCCTGTAAACGTAACCGTACGCCATGTAACGGCTGTACAGATCCGACTGCACTTCTGCATCGTTGTCCCTAAACGGGCGGTTTGCTTCGACTGCCATCTCCGTCAGGTCGACAAAAGCAGTACGAACCTCATCGAACGGCGCGAGAACGTATAGCCTAACCGGGTCACCGAGTCCGACAGTCCGATGAGTATCCAAGTACTCGGCGATCGCGACGGTCTTTTCCGGAGATGAGCTGTCAGAGCGCAGAACGTCCTCAATGTGGCCCAAAGGGACCAACATCTTTGCGCCCATCACATCACGCTCGGCTAGTCTTAGGCGGTAGCCGTTTCGCATCAAGTCGCGAGTACCTTCTTGGCGGTACCGCCCTAGGTGGGCTGTGAACTCCGGCGCGTCCAAAGGACCAGCAAAATCCCTGACAAAAGCCAGCAATATCGCGTTCCGGGCCAGACCGCGGACAGCAAGATCCCTCAATTCTTTCTTGGACTGTGGTTGCGATGGCAATGGCGTTATCCGCTGAAGGGCCTGCCATAGTTCCCGAGATATCTCACCGGATCGTTGCTGCGATGGCACATGCCTCCGCTACTCTTCCTCTTCCTTCACTTCGCCGCGTTCAGCCTTGGCCTTCTCGATGATCTTCTCCTGCAACTGACCGGGGACGACATCATAATGATGCATTTCCATGTTGAAGCTGCCGCGGCCTTGCGTCATCGACGTGAGTTCGACGCCGTATGTCAGCATCTCAGACATGGGCACTTCGGCTTTCACAACGGTGTTGCCGCCCTTGTTGTCCATGCCCTGGATGCGTCCGCGGCGGCTGTTCAGGTCGCCCATGATCGATCCGGCGAAGTCGTCGGGGACAGTGATTTCGACGTGCATGATCGGCTCGAGGATTGTCGGCTTGGCGACCTCCATCGCTTTTTTGAAGGCGATGCGGCCCGCCATCTGAAATGACAGGTCGTTCGAATCGACATCGTGATACGAGCCGTCGTAAAGGATGACCTTGAAATCGACTACGGGGAATCCGGCGAGGTAGCCACGGGACGCAGCGTCTTTGACCCCCTTTTCTACGGCAGGGATAAAGTTCTTTGGGATGGCGCCTCCGAAGATGTCGTTGACGAACTCGAACTCGCCGCCGCGCGGCAGCGGTTCCATCTTGATTTTGCAGTCACCGTACTGACCGTGGCCACCCGTCTGCTTCTTATGGCGTCCCTGGACGTCGGCTTTACCGCGGATGGTCTCGCGGTACGGAACCTTCGGCGCTTTCAGGTTCACCTGCGTGTTGTAGCGCTTCTTTAGCTTGGCGACGGTGACTTCGATGTGCTGCTGACCGGTGCCTGCGATCAGGAATTCCTTGGTCTGCGGATCGCGGAAGAAACGCAGCATGGCATCTTCTTCCATGAGCTTGTGCAGGCCGGGGCCCAGCTTGTCTTCGTCGGCGCGGGACTTCGGTTCAATGGCAAACGTGATCGCCGGTTCGGGCAGCTTGACTCGCGGATACTGAATTGGCGCCGACTTGTCGCCAAGCGTGTCGCCGGTGAGCGTGTCCTTCAACTTTGCGACCGCGCCGATGTCTCCGGCGTGCAGCTCGTTGACCGGGATCGCCGTCTTCCCTTGCATCACGGAAATGTGTGACAGCTTCTCTGCCGTGCTCTTGCTGAAGTTCTGCAGCGTGGCGTCATTCTTAAGGACGCCTGAAAAGACCTTGAAGTACGAGATGCGGCCGGCGAAGGCGTCAGATACAGTCTTGAAGACGTAGACTGAGACCGGCTCTTCGTCCGTCTCGTGGCGCTTGGGGGCATCTCCGTTTCCGCTCGGTGCCGCTTCTCCTTGCACCCACTCGTGCTCCGACGGCGCCGGAGTGTAATCCACGATGAAATCCATGACGCGGTCGGCGCCGATATTGCCAAGACCGCTGCTGAAAATGACGGGGAAAATCTTGTCTTCACGGATGGCATTGTGCAGCGCTGGAATCAAATCTTCTTCGCCGAGGGTACCAGCCTCGAAGAACTTCTCCATCAGCTTGTCATCCCCTTCGGCGACCAGCTCGACCAGTCGCTCGTGCGCTTCCAGTGCCTGATCTTTCAGATTTGCGGGGATCTCGGTTTCCTTTCCTTTGCCGTTGCCACCCATTTCGTAGGTGTAAGCCTTCATGCGGACCAGGTCGATGACGCCCGAGAGACTCTTTTCGCTGCCAATGGGCAGCTCAATGGGAATCACATCCCGGCCAAATGCGGTGGTCAACGATTCCAGAACGCGCTCGGCATTTGCGCGGTCGCGGTCCATACGGTTGACGACGATCAAGCGGGGCGTCTTGTACTCTTCGCAATAATTCCAAACGCGCTGGGTGACGACCTCCACGCCGGCAACGCCGTCGACGACGACGATGGCGGCGTCAACCACGGGCAGGGCCATCTTGGCCTCGTGCACGAACATGTTGAAGCCGGGTGTATCGAGGATGTTGATTTTCGTCGTGCCCCACTCCACAACGGCGCAGCCGGTCGAAATCGACATCTGGCGGGCGATTTCTTCGTCGTCGTAGTCGGTCGTGGCCGACCCATCGTCGACCCGTCCGAGACGCTGGGTAGCCCCCGAGGTGTACAGCATGGCCGATACCAGCGAGGTCTTGCCCGCGTGCCCGTGGCCGACCATCGCTACATTCCTGATGTTTGCTCCGGAATAGACTTTCAAGTTGGGCTCCTCCGGCAGGCGCGGGAAGGAACGGCCTAGATAAAAGAATTAGGACAGGAACAGGCCAGCCCGAGATCACCTGCCAAAACCTAGGATGCTACCACGCTGGCAGTGGGCGCCTCAACCGACTAACGCGAACGCTGTAGACAAATCCTGTGGCGTACTCGGAATGCTGTGGGACTAAGGTCATGGCCGGAACCAAAAATTTGAACGTTCCAGCGAGGAGCGCAGAACGAAATAGATTCTCGGCAGAATCACCAATAACGATACAGTTCGCAACAGGGCGGTTTCGGGTCCGGCAACAGCTCACTCTACTGTCCTCCAGCGGCACCGAAAGAAAAGTTGTGTTCTCCTGCCGGCTCTGAGTCGTCCGTTCGGCAATGGACGCGCGTTGTAGCGGCACAACCTCCTGCCCGCGGGAAGCAACAAAATGTAGATTTCTTCCTACGCCTCTTCCGGAAGAGATGGAAAAGTAAAACGAGATGAGAACGGAAAGTTGTGCATCAGTTAATTCCGTCAGCAGGAATTGAAGGAGCCCACTTTGTCTGAACAACTGCTTCCGAATGCCAGCCTCCCAAGTAAATCGGTTACACCCTCTGCTATGATCGTCCGCGGCATGATCGGCGGACAAACCAGCGATCAATGGATCGCGAAATACGAGCGCAGCCACCAGCATCCTGTGAACCGGGTCTGCCACACCTATGGCATCCCCACTATTCTTTTTTCGTTGGCCCTTTTCGCTGCGGGGTTCTTCTTACATCGACTCTGGTGGTACGCCCTGCTGCTGTTCGTGGCGGGATGGGTTCTTCAGTTCGTGGGCCATGCTTTTGAAGGCAAGCCTCCGGAGTTTTTCAGCGACTGGCGCTTCCTGTTCGTCGGAGTCCGCTGGTGGTGGGCAAAAATCCTCGGGCGGGCCAAATCCAACCCCTGAGTTAGCCTCGTAAATGTAAAGCTGTGTCGACGATGCTGCGGTGTGCCTGCTTCGTGTCGCGCTTTATGCGGGCCGGAAATTTGACGCACCTTTTACATTCGGAGGGTTGCACCACTTCGAGAGTGTGTTCTATGCTGAGCCCACCTCGGGGGTTCGATCACTAAACCATGCAGCGGTTAACCGCACGATTTCTGCTGCTGTTTGCGCTGGCCGCAACATTCGTTCCAGTCGCGTTGCAGGCTACAGCTGCGCCACTGCACACCTGTTGTCTGCGTAAGGCTGCTCACCGTTGTCACGCGGCCGGAGCTCCACAGGATCCTGTCGTCAGCAATGCGGGATGCTGCAATCACGACTGCTGCCGCGCTGTAACGACCGCGCAGTGGGCACATCCGGAAACTTCGCAGGCTGCTTCAGCCGCAGAAGTCTTCCCGAATCGTGAGATCGCTTTATCGTCCGGTGATCCGGCACGAGAGTTCATTTCGTCGCATTCCAGCCGCGCCCCTCCGCAATCTCCTTCGCTCTGAGTGCACGACTCGCGGATAGCCGTAACGCTTAGGTTTGTTTAAGCGGCCGCGTGCGCCGTGGACGGATTTCCTTACAACCACAAACCGATCAGGCTTCGGCTTGGTCAGCAGTCGGAGATTGCATGCGTTCCGCTCGTATGCTGCTGTTCACGATCATTTTTGCCGCCACCGGCGCATCGGCGTCGGTCGTGGCCTCGGTACGCGGGGTGATTCATGATCCGCAGCATCGGCCCGTTGCTGGTTCCATGGTGATGATCAAGGCGAAGGCTTCGGATTGGGCTGCCACAGCCAACTCAGACACGAACGGAAATTTTATCTTCCCCGCGGTGCCGCTGGGCGAATATGTGGTTACGGTCGCAGCCGTGGGCTTCGAGCAAGCACAGCAGGACGTCGCTGTTATCTCCGGCTCGCAGCCAGTGCTGCATTTTCCGCTCAACGTGGCCGGAGCCAAAGAATCCATCAACGTGACGGATACAGCCGACGCCGCGCCGGCGGACTCTTCCACTCCAACTACGATTGTCGATCGTCTCGAGATCTCGCGCGCACCGGGCGCGGATCGTTCCAACAGTCTGGCGATGATCACCGACTTCGTTCCGGGGGCCTACATCACCCACGACCAGCTCCACATTCGCGGAGGACATCAGGAGAGTTGGCTAGTCGACGGAGTTCCGGTTCCGAATACGAACATCGCTTCGAATGTCGGACCGCAGTTCGATCCGAAGGACATCGATTACCTCGAAGTGAGTCGGGGTGGATACGGAGCCGAACTCGGCGACCGCACCTACGGAGTTTTCAACGTAGTTCCGCGTACTGGATTCGAGCGCAACAATGAAGCAGAACTGGTACTGAGTGCGGGCAATTTCTATCAGACGAATGACCAGTTCAGTATGGGCAGCCATACGCAGCGTTTCGCCTACTACGCCAGCGTAAACGGAAATCGCAGCAACCTGGGGATCGAAACTCCCGTCCCTCAGGTTGTACATGACGCGACAAACGGCTATGGCGAATTCGGGTCGCTGATCTTCAACGCCGATCCATCAAATCAGATTCGTCTGGTCGCCTCAGCGCGTCGCGATTACTACCAGATTCCCTACGACCCAAATCCCTACGACATCGAAAACGGCCTGGTGAATGGCCAACTCACGGGCCAATATCCCAGCCTGAATGTTCGCGACAGCGATCGTGAGTCAGACGCACTCACAACGGTTTCATGGGTTCACACCTTTAACGCGCATACGCTGCTCACAGTTTCGCCCTTTTACCATTACAACCGCGCCAACTACGACAGCTCGCTCAGCGATCCGGTGGCTACTACGCAGCATCGTGCGTCGACTTATGGCGGGGGACAGGTGAGCCTCAACGCAAACGTGACGAAGAACGACCTGCAGGTCGGTTTATACAGCTTCTACCAACGGAATGGTGAGCTGCTGGGAGCGGTGTTCAACGATGGAAGCGGTAGCCAGCCTTTCAGCGTCAATGAAAGCCCAACGGGGACACTCGCTGCTTTTTTCCTTGATGACAAGTTCAAACCTGTTTCGTGGCTGACCCTTTCCGCCGGGCTCCGTCCCACTCATTTTTCTGGGAACGTCACCGAGAGCTCCATCAGCCCGAGATTTGGCGCTGCACTGAACGTCCCCAGGCTGAATTGGACCTTTCGCGCGTCCTATGGCCACTACTATCAGGCGCCACCGCTGGTGACTCTGGCGGGCCCGCTACTGCAGTTTGCGAACCAGAACAATCTGAATTTCGTCGCGCTTCACGGCGAACGCGACGAAGAAGAACAGTTTGGAGTCAATATCCCCTGGCGCGGATGGGTTCTCGACGCCGACTACTTCCGAACGAATGCATCGAATTTCTTCGATCACAACAATATCGGCGAATCGAACCTGTTCTTCCCGCTAACGGTTCAGAACGCGATCGTCCGGGGATGGGAACTGACCCTGCGCTCGCCGCGCATCGCGCATCGCGGGCAGCTTCATCTCGCTTATTCCAACCAGGTCGCGTGGGCCGGAGGCCTCATCAATGGCGGCCTTACCAATTTTTTTTATCTCGACTGGGGACCGCTCGATCACGACCAGCGAAACACCCTAAACGTCGGCGGAGATGTTACGTTGCCTTTTCGGACTTACGCATCGGCGAACGTTTATTACGGCTCGGGATTCACAAACGCTTTTCCTGGGCAGCCGTATCCGGGAAATTATCTACCGCAGCACACGACCTTCGATCTGACGGTGGGCAAGGATTTCGGGGAAAGATTCTCGGCTTCGCTGAGTGCGATCAATGTGGCGAACCGGCGCGCGGAACTTGACAACAGCGTGACCTTCGGCGGATTCCACTGGAACAATCCACGCGAAGTTTTCGTGGAACTACGCTACCGGTTTCATTACTGAGTTTCTACGGTTCGATGTAGGTCCCCTCATTCTGAACAAATGAGAGAGAGCTGTTGTTCGAGGGAGTGAATGAGAATTCCTGCGCCGTCCCGCCGAAAACATCGGCTACCCAATAGATCGTCGCGCCCGAGGCGGCGGGCGGGATGAATCCGGTGACCGATGAAAGATCAGGAATGGCAACGGTCGTGGCCGAACCCTGAAAGTTTGCAGTCGCGATCGCGGTGATCGTGTTGAGGGTTGTCGCAGTGGTTGCCCATTCAATCTCGCCCGATTGTGCTACCGCAGTCAGTACGGAGAATCCAGAATAGGTAAAGGTGAACGTTGGAAGTGTCGCAGCCGAAGGTCCGGCAAATGACCACGGCGCTGGGAGAGCGAGCGTAGCTGGATTGCCGGGAGTCGTCGTGTACTGCGTAATCCCGACTGCGGAATTGTACGTGGTAGCGTCGTCGCTGATGCTTTCAAAGGCGTAGTAATCCCCGCTCTGGGCCGCGCCAGCGGGAACGGCCGGGTATTGTGTGGCGGAATTGCCTTCGAGCAGGAACGCTGTGCCATTGGCAGTAAAGTATTGGACCGCAACGGCTGGGGGCGTGACAAAACCCGTCGGGACATTGGTGACCGAAAGCGGTTGGCTGGTGGTCTGATCGCTGGCCTGGAACGTGACAACGGTGCCGTTGTTAAGTGCGCCTGGCACTGTCTGGCTGCGGAGAATTTTGACGGCGAGGACGTTCGGTATAGGCGAGCCATCCATAACAAGCAGTGCAACGTCATTGCTTCCCGTGGGCAGGGTGACATTAAACGTTCCACTGCTGGCCCCAACTGCGGTGCCATAACCCAGATTGCCGCGAATTTGTACATTGGCTGCTCCGGGAATTGCAGTCGCATCCACGGAACCTGTCAGGGCACCGGTGGTCGCCGTCGAGCCCTGGCAGCTTACATTGAACGACGTGCCGTCTTTGGTACTCGCCTGGATCACAAACTCACTCGTCACGGTGTTCCCGAAACCCGGGGTCGGCGGACACACGTATGCAACCGAATAGTTCGTCGTCCGGTCAGGAATTGTAACGGTGAGCGCCCCGGATTGCAGGGTCGCGGCGGCAAATGAGCCGGTGCCGATCTGCACGGCCGCAGCTGTCGGCGTTCCACCAGAGAAGTTATATCCCACCGTGGTGTTACCCGGCGGCGTTCCGGTTATCGGGGATCCGCTGCCTCCGCAGCCGGCAAGCGCTATTGTCAACCCGGCACTAGCAATCAGTAGCAACCATAATGAAGTTCGCATTTATGTCTCCGTTCGCCACAAGGGTATGAAATCGGAGTTTGGCTGACAATTTCTATTTGGCGGAGAGAACCTCGAACAATACTGCTTACGACCGGATCCGCTCGAGGCGTGATTGCAGGATCATCCGCGCGCCAAACGTTCGCGCAGCATCTCTTCCACGTCGCCCATCTTTTCTCCCAGGACGTTCAACTTTCGCGCCAGGCCCTGGATCTCCGCCTCGGCCCGCCGGTTCACGTCGTAGTCGAGTTCACCACGTAGCCGGTCTTTTGTGTCCTGCCGGTTCTGGCTCATCATGATGACGGGCGCCTGAATCGCGGCCAACATCGAGAGGAATAAATTCAGCAGGATGTACGGATAGGGATCCCACGCCTTCTTTCCGAGCATGGCATCAACGGTCATGTAAATCGCGAGGACGATGCTGAAGGTGATGATGAACGTCCACGATCCGCCGAACCCGGCGACCGCGTCGGCAATGCGTTCTCCGAACGTCGCGTCTTTCTCGATCACCTCGTTGGGATGCCGGTTCGCCCGCAGCCGTACCAGTTGTTGCGAAGCGTGAAACTGCCGTCCCAAAACCGTAAGCATGTCCATACCCGCCAGAGGCTTGCGCTGCAGGAGCACGGCGATGTCGTTGCGTGTCACCTCAAGACACACGGCTTCGTCGATAGCCTCGGCCTCAGTCTGATGGGACGTCTGTTCGAGCATCGAAGCAAAGCCGAAAAATTCGCCGTGCGAGGGCTCGTCAACCACGACCTCCTGATGGTCTTGATCTACCGTCGAAACGCGCACCCGCCCTGACACAACGACGTACGCCTGCCCGCCGGGGTCTCCCATTTTGTAAATGCGCTGGCGGGGTGCAAACGTCTTCAACCGGACCTGGCTGGCGAGTACCGCCGTCTCTTCTTCATCGAGCAGCGCGAACAGCGGAACGTGCTTCAACACTTCAGGATTGCATGCCATGAATGTTCTCCGTCCGAAATCCCGCGTAGGATTTCACAAACACTCGCAGCAGACAACCGATCGCGCGTGGCAAATTCCTCGGCATAAGAGTTACATTGTGTACATCGTGAAGAACGCAACGTGCTGTCTTAATCGTTTTCTCATCATCTCTTGCTTCTGCTTTGGAGCCCTGATTTCGTCTTCCTGCCATCGTTCCCAGCCACAAGCCACGAAGCGCTACGCCTTTACCGGACGAGTGGTGTCGATCGATATGCAATCGAAGACTGCCAACATCGATGGCGACATGGTTCAGGGCTACATGGAAGCGATGGTGATGGCGTACCAGATCAAGCCGGATTCGATGCTGCGCCAGCTCGGTCCGGGAGATTCCGTTTCAGCCGATTTGATCGTGGTGGATCACGATCCGAGAGACGAAAGCGCCGTGCCCGACTATTGGCTGGAGAACGTCAAAATCACCGGGCACGCGCCGGAGCCGCCGGCTGCCGGGTCGAATGCAATGCACTTGCCCAGTCCCGGCGAAGAGGTTCCGGATTTCTCCTTCACCAATCAAGACGGTAAGCCCGTTTCACTGCGCCAGTATCGCGGGAAAGTTCTGTTCATCACCTTTATTTACACGCGCTGTCCGTTTCCAGATTTCTGTCCGCGCATGAGCCAGAGATTCGCCGAGATCTACCAGCAGCTCGGATCGAATCCCGTCCTGACCAACGCACAACTGTTGAGTGTTAGTTTCGATCCCGAACACGACACGCCTAAAGATCTGCGCGACTATGGATTCTCTGTGGCTCATACGAAGGATGCTGCGCTGTTCAAGCGGTGGCAGTTCGCCGCTCCGAATGCTGGGGAGCTTCCGAAAATTGCCGACTTTTTCGCTCTGACCATCAAGCCGGAAGGCGGCATGATCACGCACAACCTCAGTACAGCCGTGATTGGGCCGAACGGAAAAATTGTCCGCTGGTATCACGGTAGCGACTGGCAGGTTTCTGATTTAATGAAAGACGCTGCGGACGCGAGCGCTCCCAAGGCTTAACTCGCAGCTCATGGCTCGCAGTTCATCACTGAAGAGGCATTCATGAAATATCTTTTGCTCGTCCTGGCCGTTCTTGGCATTGTTGTGTCGTCGCTTGCATTACGCGAACACTACCGCGAATACGGTGACTCGCCCTGCAGCATTAACGAGCACTGGGATTGCGGCGTCGTCAATCACAGCCCGTATGCGATGCTCGGGCCGATTCCCGTAGCCACAGTCGGAATTCTCGGATATATCCTGATGGCGGCGCTGGCTTTCCTGCGCTCGTATCGCCTCTTGCTCGTCCCCACATTCGGCGGACTGGCTTTTTCTCTATATTTAGCGAATATCGAGAAGAACATTCTCGGGGTGTGGTGTGTGTATTGCGTAATCTCGCTGGGGATTATTTCCATGATGTCGCTGTTGACGCTCGGCGCGGTGGTCAACCAGATCGTTCGGAAACCAAGGCCCGCGTAATCACGGCATGCTCCAGAAGCTTTCCTAATAAGACGGCGCCTGCTCTTTCTTGGCGCCGATCTTGCTATTGATCTCTCCTGCGAATTCGATGAAGAAATTCAGCAACGTGCCGTAGCCCGCCTGACCGAGCATGGCGCGTCCACCTTCGGCAAATGCATTCCGCGGATGCGGCTTCCATGCGGTTGACACCAGCCCTCCGCCAAATGCTCCGCCGTAAAGCGCCAGCTGCGGACGGTGTTCGACTTCGGTTCCATTGAAGGTGATGAAGTTGCGCGCGATCGCGTGCCGGGTTCGCGGCCAAAATCCGTTGCACTGGCAGCGATCGTAACGAGGCTCATATTTCAGCGCCGCGTTTCCCAGCGCAGCCAGGCTGTTGGCGCTAATGAACTGCCCCTCGCGCGATACGAAACGTTCGAAGTATCCGCCCCAGCCGTCGTCCCATTGCGACGGCACTCCCCGGGCCTGATCGATTCCAGCGGCAAACATTCGCTTCATGTAGGCGCCGGGAGTAATCAGAGTCTGCTGGAGGTAAAGTTCGCGACGCTGCGGCGCGGTCAGGGGAGTCATCGTCTCTCCCTTCCTGACGAATACTCCAGTGAGCCAGCCACTTTCCCAGTCGCGGGCCCTGACGAGGGCGAGCGAGCCGACTTTTTTCGTCATGTCAGCAGCCTCGACCGCGAGCCGCTCGGCCTCAGGTCCTTCCCGCTTTTTCTGCTCCGGCGAAGGCTGGTCGGGCGGGGGACTCTTTGACTCAGGCGCGGTTTGTGGTTCTGGTGCGGACGGAGGTTCTTGTGGATCCTGCGCTAGCAGCGCCTGGGAGCCCAGCGTAAAGAAGACGAGCGAAAACACCAGCGCTCGCACACTCAGCCCTTGGGACCATGATTTCCCCAAAACCGCCCACCTTTCCTTCAATGCGGCCGAGATGTCCGAGGGGCAAGGGAGTCCTTTGAAATCCGCACGGACGCGTAGCGTTGGGTTTTATCCTCTTTCGAACGCGTGCTTCTTCTCCAACTCTTCGATCGCGGCGCGCCGCTCGCTCTCAAACCGTGCTGCCTGGTTCGTTAAGCCTGACGTAGCCTCAGCGTATTCTCCTTCGATGCGGATCAATCCTTGCGCTGCCACCAACCGTGCCGCCAGTTCGAGCATGTGAGTTGGAGTGGTTTGCAGGTATTGCGCTTCCGCCGGATCGCCGACCCAAACACGCGGAGTTCCGCCAGCTTTTGTCTGCCAAAAAATCTTTCTTTCGATGAACTCCGCCATCGCCTCATCGGAGGCTTTCCCGAAGATCCATTGCTGCCGCTTGAAATCATAGTGGCGGCTGGAGAAGGGCACGGGCAGCATCTTGCCTGATTTCAAGAATTCGATTTGCCGCCGATCGACCTCTTTTCTTAAGGCGTTGATCACCGGCGCTTCGGCGTCGCGCTGCTCCAGCGACGGCATGACTTCGCGCACGGTTTGCGACAAGTTCACCGCCACCGGCGCATGCAGCCCGTCGGATCCTTCCAGACGAATGTCGCCATGTAGAACCCAAAAATCTGCTCCCGAGGTCGACTGGTGGAACGGCCAGTCCAGCTTCACCGTCAGCGGCAGACCGGTTAACGTCACCCAGATTTTTTTCTCTCCGGTATTCGCATTTTCTCCGGCTGCCGTGCCCGTACCCTTCGCCTGCGTCATTGAGTGTGATCCCTTTTTATTGAGAGTCTCTCCGAAGATTTTACCGGAAGGAAATGGAAGTCAGGGTCATCGGCCAGCGGGTTCGTCTTTCCTCTTACCTTCCGTCGAGGGTCGCACGCACCTTTTGAGCCAAGTCCAATTTCGTGAAAGGCTTCTGCAGCAGTTGGACGCCGGGCTCAAGAACTTTGTGCTCCACGACCATATCGTCGGTGTAGCCCGTCATATAAACGATCCTCGTATTGGGGCGTTTGGCGAGGATTTTCTCGGCGAGTTGCCGCCCGCTCATCCCCGGCATAATGACGTCGGTCAGTAACAGATGAATCGGTTCCTTCAGCATCTCAGCCTTCTCCAGGGCCTGATATGCGTTCGATGCTTCTAACACCTTGTAGCCGTAGCTTTCGAGAAAAATCCGCGTCAATTCGCGCAGATCAGGTTCGTCTTCTGCAATGAGAATCGTCTCGGAGCCTCCCTCGACGCTCTCACCTGCGGCGTGCTCGCTATGTGCCGTCCCACTGCCTTCAACCGCCGGCAGATAAATGCGAAATCCCGTACCTCGTTTGCTTTCGCTTTGAACCTGGATCCCTCCCCCGCTTTGCTTCACAATGCCGTAGACCGTCGCCAGCCCCAGCCCGGTTCCTTTGCCCATGGGTTTGGTTGTGAAAAAAGGTTCGAAGACATGCGAAAGCGTATCTGGCTCCATGCCGTGGCCAGTGTCGAGAACCTCGAGCATGACGTAGCGGCCTGGGGGAAGGTCGAGGTCACGGGCGTCCTCGGCTTTGATCTCGGTGTTCGACGTTTCCATGGTGATCTTGCCGCCTTGCGGCATGGCGTCACGGGCGTTAACTGCCAGATTCATCAGGACCTGCTCGACCTGCCCGGGATCTGCGCGCACCGTCGACAGGTCCGGACTCAACTTCGCAATTAACTCAATATCTTCTCCGATGACGCGGGTCAACATCTTCTGCACGCCCGCCACGGTGTCATTCAGGTCCAGCACTCGCGGTTGCAGCACCTGTTTGCGGCTGAAGGCTAATAATTGCTGGGTGAGTGATGCCGCTCGATCGGCGGCGCGGCGCATCTGCTCAAGCCCATTGCGCGTACGATCGTCGACGGCACCCATGGCCAACAGCAGCTCTCCATGGCCCATAATGATGCTCAAAATATTATTGAAGTCGTGAGCGATGCCGCCGGCAAGCCTGCCGATCGCTTCCAACTGCTGTGCGTTCCTGAGTTGTTCCTCAAGATGAATGCGTTCTGTCACGTCGCGCGAGATGCCCCAGGTACGCACCCAGTGCCCGTCCACGATCGTTCCCACCATTGTGTTGCGGAAGATTCGTTTTTGCCCATGCGCATCCAGTTCAATCGATTCCTGATCGCTGATGCGGTAGCCGTTCCGAATAAACGTCTCCATGAAATATTGCGTCTTGGGATCGCGCAGAACCAGAAATTCGGAAAGCTTCTGGCCGACCAACTCCGCAGCCGACGCCCGCCCGTACATTTTCGCCATGGCATCATTGCATTCCGCCATGTATCCGCTCTGGTGGCCCCAGGCGATTTGATCCTCCACAGAAAGGTGACACGGCACCGGAGGGTTGTATTCCATGCGGTAGATTCCCTCTGAACTCTGGGCGACGAATGTGCGGTAGCGTTCCTCGCTTTCGCGCAGGGCATCCTCAGCCTTTTTTTGCGCTTCGTCGGCTCTCAGTCGCTCGGTAATATCACGCTGAATGCCCCATGTATGCAGGAGCTTTCCCCCTTCCACCACGCCGAAAAGGCTGTTCAGAAATACTTTTGGATTGCCGCGCGCATCAATCTCGTGTGACTCCCGCTCCACGGTTCGAAACCCGTTACGCACGTATTCTCGCGTCAATTCGATATTCTGAGGATCGTCGGCCGTCAATAACGCGGTCAGCCGCATTCCCAACAGGCTCTTGGGCGAGTCGAGAGCATACATCTTCGCCATCGCGTCGTTACACTCCGCAAGGTAGGAATCCTGCAGGATATGCTGCACCAATTCGTCCTCGGGAAGATTAATGGGCAGCGGATGGTCCAGATCCTGACGGAAAATTCCTTCGGAGCTTTGTGCGACGAACATGCGGTAGCTTTCCTCGCTCCGGCGCAACGCTTCTTCCGCTCGCTTCTGATCGGTGATATCAATCAGAACACCGCGCGTCAGGCGTTTCCCCGTCTGCGGATCGCGCACGATAATCGCCTCGTCCCGAACCCACACCTGCGTTCCGTCATCCCGGCGAATGCGGTATTCGATCTGAAAGAGGCGGCCTTCCTCCCATGTGTCCTCTTGCAAGGCCCGCGTCCGGTCCTCGGGATGAAGATGGTTCCACCAGAAATGCGGATCCGACAAGCACTCTTCCGGCTTGAAACCAAGGATGGTTTCAACCTGTGGACTCATATACAGAAACGGACCCAGCGCCCCTGCCTCCGCAACATAAGAGATCGCCGGAACTTCCTCCACCAGTTGACGGTACTTGGCCTCGGCGTCCTGCAGAGCCGCTGTAGCCCTTCGGCGCTCTTCTTGCGAACGGAGAGCCGTAATTCCGAACGCCAGGTTATTCGCAATCTCGGTCAGCAACTCTACTTCTGAACGGTCAAACGAGCCCGCCTGATCGGAATAAATCATCAACACCCCGAAGGACAGCCCGGCCACGCGTAATGGCATGGAAATCACGGCTGCATATCCACGCGCTAGAGCGGCCTCACGCCAGGGTGCGAATAAAGGATCCGTCGCCACGTCGGTGACTACACAAATGCGGTTTTCGCGGATGGCTGTTCCCGCCGGACCGCGTCCAGAGGGCGAATCTGACCATCTCATCTCAGTGTTGCTGAGATACCCATCCTCATGCCCCGCGTACGCGATTGGCTTGACGAGTTTGTCTGGTTCGGGCTGGGCATACCCGATCCACGAAAAGCGATAAGCCCCCATGCGAACGATGACGTCGCAGATCTCGTTGAGCAGAGCCTGTTCGCTCCCGGCCTGCGCCAAGGCCTTATTGCAGGCGCTCAAGGCGCGCAGCGCTCGATTCAGCCGCCGAAGTTCGCGGTTGATTTCGCTGTCACGATCGCCTTGAGGAGCTGACTGCGCGGAGGGAGCTGCGGGTGACGGTGAAAATTCCGCAAAGGAGGGACGACTCGCGGGAGACTGACCTCCCGCTGGCTTGCCCGACTCTGGCTCACCACTGGACAAAGGAATTCCGCCAACTGTGTCACATTTTATCCCCAGCCGCAAGGCTTGAAGCTGGTGCCATAGCGTTTTTAAAGGTCTTCCAGAATAACGTTCCAGGAAAGTTTCTCCGGCTCGGCTTCCCGATTTGTTCAGGTTCGATGATAGCCGGTGCGCGGTGGGCTTTTGTACGAATGCCCCTCCCTGATTTATACTTGCAGTTTGCCCTAAGACCGTCGAAGCAATCAGGAGCAGCTACTTTTCATGCCCAAACGTACATTCCAACCCAACCGGCGCAAGCGGTCGAAGAAGCATGGATTCCGCACGCGCATGAAGACCCAAGGCGGCCAGAAAGTTCTTTCCCGCCGTCGCGCGAAGGGGCGTAAGCGGGTCTCAGTGAAACCAGGTTTTCGCGAATAAGTACCGCGATTCGTCCCATGTGGGGCGGGCACTCATGTCCGCCGACCCGTGAGTCATGCACAGAATCAGAGGCACTGTGACCGCCAGAGTGCCTGAAGAATCCAATAGGGGTCCTGAGATGCGGACAGGCAGCGCCGCGTTTCCGCACAGCGCCCGGTTATTGCGACATGCAGATTTCGAGCGCGTGTACAAACAGGGCCGACGTCACTTCTCGGCCTCGATGACTGTGTTCTATCTGCAACGCCGGCCGGATGTCACGTCCGCCCGGAGCAATGCTTCGGGCTTTCGTATTGGATTCACCGTGGGCCGGGTGCTCGGGGGTGCGGTTCAGCGCAACCGTATGAAGCGCAGACTGCGCGAAGCGGTCCGCCTTTCGAAGCCTTGGCCAGCAGCGGATGTGGACGTGGTCATCAATCCGAAGAAGGTTCTTCTGACGTTGGAGTTTGACACACTGTTGAACGAAGTCCGGCAGGCTTTCGTAGTCATAGACAAGAAGCTCAAAGCTGGCGTAACAGCGGGGGGTGGCGCAGCCGAGAAAGAGGTTTCCCGGCGAAAGCCCGAAGCTTGATGCTACGAACATAGTGATGCGTAATATTGCCAAATTCGTCGTGGTGCAGATTCTCCGCGCGTACAAGTGGGCGATCTCCCCGATGTTTCCACCGGCTTGCCGCTACGTTCCAACCTGTTCCGAATACGCAATGGAGGCTGTAGAGCGCTACGGCGCCCTGCGCGGAAGTTGGATGGCGCTGGTCCGTTTGCTCCGTTGTCGTCCTTTTGTGAAGGGCGGATACGATCCGGTTGTTCGCACCTCCCCCATTCCGGACGAACCGGTAACCGGGACCCACTGTCACCGCGCGATCTGAGGAAAGCAAGAACTTGGCCGAATATCAAAATCCACAACAGCAACCGGGCGGTGAGGGCCGGCTCCTTCTGATTTTCCTGGTGACCTTCCTTGTGATGATGGCGGCCCAGCCATTTCTCAAGAAATATTTCCCCACGCCACCTCCACCAAAGCAGCAGACTCAGGTCGCGGAAACACCGGCTCCGCTTCCGCCTCCGCCTCCCGGCGCTAAAACGGAGAAAGCCACGCCAGGCAAGGCATCCGAGGGAGTCACCAAACAGGCGGCCAGCGAAGAAGAGACCGTCATTGAGAGTGCCCTCTACCGCATCACCTTCACCAATCGTGGCGCGCAGGTGAAGTCGTGGATCCTGAAGAAGTTCGACAATGACACAGAAAACGGCCCGCTCGATTTGGTCAATTCCGCCGCGGCTGCGCAATACGGCTATCCGCTCTCACTGTGGACCTACGATGAAGACCTGCACGGAAAACTGAGTTCGGCGCTTTACGTCGCATCTCGCGACGGCGACAAAATCACGTTCGAATATTCCGACCACGACCTCTCGGTTCGCAAGACCTTCACCTTCGATGACACGTATGTCGCGAAGCTAGAAACCAGTGTCGTGTACAAGGGCAGCTACGTCGCGGCCCTTCCGTCCTGGCCATCTGGTTTTGGCGACCAGACCACGCCGGCGTTCTACGCCGCTTCCTTGATTGATTACCAGTACAACAAGAACATCGAGCGGCTCCCCATCAAGAAGATCAGTGGAGGCGGTACGCTTTCGGGACCCTTTCACTGGGCCGGCCCCAACGATCAGTATTTCGCCGCCATCTTCATTCCCGACGACCCCGCCGCCACCTCCATGGTGACGCTGCGGCACCCGCTGTCTATTGCCAAGGACCCGTCTCAGAAGAACTCCACAGAAAAGGTCAATGTTGAGGTGCTCGGTGCGGCCGTAGGCAACCTCCATGGTCCGACATCAGAGCGAGCCTTCGTCGGCCCCAAAGAGCTCGGAGTTTTGGAAAAGGTTTCCGTTCCTGGAGTCAGCGGCGCCGATAACGATCTCAACGGTCTGGTCGACTTTGGATGGTGGGGCATCATCGCCAAGCCGCTTTTCGTTTGGCTGAAGTGGACCTATCGCTACGTTCCCAACTGGGGATGGTCCATCGTCCTGCAGACGATCATCATCAGCCTGGTCCTGCTGCCCCTGCGCATCACGCAGATGAAATCGATGCTGAAGATGCAGCGCGTTGCGCCGCAGATCAAATCGATCCAGGAGAAATACAAGAAGTACAGCCTGCGCGATCCGCGCAAGGCCGCAATGAACGAGGAGATCAGCGCGCTCTATAAGAAAGAAGGCGTGAATCCCGCTGGCGGATGTTTGCCCATGCTGATCCAAATGCCGTTCATCTTCGCCTATTACCGGATGCTGGGAAGCGCGCTCGATCTGCGTCACGCGCACTGGCTGTGGATTCGCGACTTGTCGGCGGCCGAACCGTTCCCGTATATCTTGCCCGTCATCATGATCGTCAGCATGTTGGTGGTGCAGCGCATGACGCCGCAGGCAGGCATGGATCCTTCGCAGCAACGCATGATGAATGTGATGATGCCGCTCATGATGGGCTTCATCTTCTTCCGGCTCGCGGCGGGCTTAAACCTGTATTATTCGGTCGTCAATGTGATCGGCATCGCGCAGCAGGCCGTAATGAATCGGACATCAGTCGGCCGCGAAATGCGCGAGATCATGGCCAAACGTGCGAGGAAGAAAGAGAAGTAGCTGTCAGCTGCTAGCTTCTAGCTAAGCAAGCAGCCGATAGACGACACAGTTGTGGGAAGTGACTGTCCAAAGCAAGGGATTTGGCTAGAAGCCAGGAGCTTAAAAGCTAGGAGCTGAACGAAGTGTCCATTCCCGACAAAGTCGCCGCTGCCAATAGAATCAACGGATTTCTTCAGGCCGTCGTAAATCATGGAGGACTCCGCCTCAAATACAGGATCGTCGTCGACCCGCCGCTCCCTGAGAACCGCGATTGGGAGAAGCCCGAGATTCTCGTCGACTTCTCCGGTCCTGATTCGCCGCTTCTGCTGGATCGCGGCGGAGAGCTTCTTCGCGCGCTCGAGCTTCTTGCCTTGGAAATGCTGCGCCTGCCCTCTGGCGAGCATGAAAAGGTCTGCTTCGATTGTCAGAACCGTCGCTCCTTGCGTATTCAGGAGCTACGCGCGGCTGCTACAGTCGCTGCCGAAAAAGTGCGCAAGACGGGTACTCCGTACCAGTTCAGCCCAATGTCGTCGCGCGAGCGCCGTATCGTCCACTTGGCTCTGCGAGACGAAGCTGACCTCCATACCGAGAGCGAAGGAGAAGGCGCACACCGCTGCCTGGTGGTCTATCCGAAGGATTACAAGGGGTTGGCTGGCAAGCCTGCGCCGCGCACACTGCCGTAGCTGTGGGAGAGGACTCCTCGTCCGCTAACTCTTACCACTTTTCTACGGTTTCAGAGGCAACCGTCGCTCTGAAGCCCTTGACACTCACCATAATCTCCCACCTATTTACTCTCTGGGTATATCTGTTCACACTGACTGGTTCGAATTGGGGGCTTTGGATATTTCATCTCCGATATAACTTGGACTCCACATGGACGGGATCTGAGTGACCTTTCGAGCTTTGAGTCGCGTCGAGTCGAGATGCAGCAGGCTTCCCACCTGTTTGGAACTCTGATTCGTGCTCACCGTGATTCCTCGTGGAGCAGACAAAAAAGGGCGGCTAGCCGCCCTTTTCAAACCTTCGAGTCTGTTAACTACTTTCCAGCTCCCGCTGCTGCTGCCTTCGATACTGTGCCTGCCAGATTCATGCTGTCGATCTTGTTCAGCACGGACTCCATACTCGTGCCGGTGTCCACGCAAGCATCCACATACGGATGTCGGCTGCCATCGGCATGCATCACAAGCACTTTCAACTCGGCGTTCACCTTTTTCACCATATACGGCAAGTGATGACGGTCATTGCGGGTCATCGATGACCCCAGCACGACCAGGTCGAATGTCGCCTTCTTCAGCGCCTCATCGACGGCTTTGCGGCCTTCCGCCTGCTGCACGGTGTGCCCCGCCTTTTCGAATGCCGGCGCCTGCTTTGCTAGAACTTCTCCATCCCCTTCGCCATAAAGAATTCTAAGTTTTGCCTTTGCCATTGACTCCCCTCGCTCGGCACCTGACGCACCCGTGCCTGCGAGTGACGGTATCAACCACCGGGTCCTCAATAAACGTCACCAAAGGCGCATGTCGAACGAGACTTCAAGCGAACATTGGATGACTTGTTACCTCACCTGTATCTTTTGTCCGACCGAGCCTTCGCGCAGCGAGGACAGGAATCTGCTTCCTCTCGCACAAGCATTGCTGTTTGCGGTGCCTTGAGTCCCAAACACCTTAAAATTCTTTCCTAAAACACCCTCTCCGGCGCTAAACTTTTGCGCTGGAGGCTTTCCATCCATGTCGGCCACCATCGTCTGGAGAGCTGTACTCATAACGTTATTGTTGGCTCCTTGTCTGAATGCGCAATCAGGCGCCACTCAGTCCACCACCAGCTGCAATCTTGATGACGGACGCCAGGTTTACATCCGCTACATTCCAGTAGCTCTGAAACAGCAGAAGGTTCAAAACGGCAAACCGTTGGAACCCGGCGGTTCGGCCATGACTCTGTTCACCGAAATGCCTCTGAGTCTGGGCAGCTCAACCATTCCGATCGGCGCTTACACCATCTATCCGATCCCCGCCAAGGGGAACTGGACAGTTGCAGTCAACAAAAACGTCACTTCCGGCTCCGCATACGACGAGAAACAGGACATCGCCCGCGCGCCCATGGAAACCGCACAGGTTGAAACACCGTCCGACACGCTGGAAGTGGCTTTCGCCCACGTCGGGAACCGTTGCACTTTGCGGGTGTACCTCGGCAAGAGCGCGTCATTCGTGGATTTCAACGCGAAGTAGCACCGCGTCGTGGCCATGAGCGGAGCGTCGTCGAAGGAGAACGCACGGTTGTCGTGCGCTCATCTTGAGCATGTGCAAAGGATCTCAAATTGTAATTTAGGCTGGTGTAAACAGGCTTCCCTCGTCCGCTCGTGCGTGGCGGCGCGATCCTCTGTCTACCTCGGGAACCTGCGACGGCTTTCTTGCGACGCGCCGCCCGGTGAGCTAAATCGCGATTTATGGCCAACACGGCACACCGAAGGGCAGTCTCTCCACCTCGCAAGCCGCGAGTTTTCCGATTTCATACGTAATCGAACTGCTGTGTTAAATGCGAGGTAGTCGCTGATAAATCTCATCGTCGCAAATGCTTTGCGGGATATCCGATGAGTTGTGAAGCCACTGGCATCTGGAGCTTCGTCTGACATAACAACGCTAGTGCCTAATGATGAAAGGCTCCGCCGTGGACAGCGTGCCGCTCGATGTAGTCAGCCCGATCGCGCCGTTCGTCGCTCCGGCGGGCACTGTAGTAAGGACAAGCGTATCGCTCATCACATTGAAGGCAGCAGGTGTGCCGTTGAAGGTGACGCCCGTCGTGCCGGTCAGGTTGTTTCCCAGAAGTCTAATTAAATGCCCGACTTTCCCATAGCCGGGCAGTGCTTGGATATTGGGGCCGAGCCCGACATCGAAGCTGAAAATCGTACCGTAGTAATCACCTTCGGACGTGGTGCCATAAAATTCACCATCCGTGCCTTGAACCAGGGCCTCACTCGGAGAATATCCATCGGCGCAGTTCGCCAGAGAGCAGAAACTGTAGAGGGTCGTAAACTCACCCTGGGGACTGATCGAAAAAATCGTCCCGCAACCTTCGTTGAGGCAATAATTCGAATTGTTAGGCCCGCCTTCCCTCGTGGTTCCGTAGAGGCTGCCATCCGTGCCTTGCACCAGTCCTCCCGTAGGGGTGTTGCCGTCGGGGCAGCCGGTTTGACTGCAGAAACTATGGAGCACTGAGAACTTCCCGCTCAGAGTCAGACGGAAAATGTAGCCCGGGTAACTGGGTGTGTTATTGCCTTCGCTGGCCCCGAAAAGGTCGCCATTGCTGGCCTCCATCAGCGGGTTGAAATCAGGTCCATAGCCAAACGGGAAACTCTTAAGAACCGAGTAATTTCCCGCAGGTGTGATTTCGAAGATCACTCCGTATGAGGAACGCCCGCCGCCCACCGTTGTGCCATAAAAGTTACCGTTGCTGGCAACGAGTAGCGATCCTCCCGCGCCGCCATCGTCGCAATTCTTTTGGGAGCAGAAATTGTAGAGAGTAGTCAGAACACCTTGAGGAGTCAGTTTGAATATAGTTCCGCAGTAGTAGGGCGCTATGGGGCACCTTGCAGTGCTTGTGTTTGCCCCTGCCAGATAGGTGGTTCCATAGAAGTTTCCATCCGGGCCCTGCAACAGGCTAGTGGGTGCAGCCCCATCGGTACAACCCAGTTGAGCGCAGAAATCATAGACAAGGCTCACGGTACCGCCGCGAGTGATCTTGAAGACAGTACCGCACCCAGATGGGCAGGCTTCAATATTGGTATTTGTTCCGCCATCGAAGGTAACCCCATAGAAATTGCCATCGCGTCCGAGGATCATCCCTCGCGGATTCGCACCGTACAGAGCACTGCATCCCTGTATCGAGCTGTAACAAAAACTGTAGAGGTCATTGAACGTGCCCTGCGAAGTTACTGTAAATGCTGTCCCGTCGTCGCTTAAACCACCGTTCCCGGTAGTGCCATAGAAATTCCCATCCATTCCCTGGAATAGCGGACCGCTGGGGCCTCTGCCGTGAGTAAAGTCAAACGTGTAAAGAGTGGTTAGAGTTTGCGCAGAAGAGCCAATCCTTGTCGCGAGACAGAAAGTAAGAATAAGGCAGGCGGCGCAGGCTCGAGCAAAGACAGATTTCCTCACGGGTGTCTCCGATGGTTAGCAGCAGGTCAGGGGGAATTTCACTCCCTGCGCGGATGTGTCGGGATATTATGCGGGCCATCCATCAGGCAGTCAACGTGCAACGTTTTGCTACTACGACATCCAAATCTGCGCTTGGGATCGGCGTGAAAGGGACACGGAGGCCCGCCTTCCCAGCAGGAAGGCCAATTACTAGGTACATCTCAATGGGGAGATGCGGCGGAATCCAATTACCTCAAATTCCGCCGCGATTCGCTTCGGTCGATGCGTCCGGCTTACTGGTGAGCGCTGCCTGCATACATGTCTTCGTGCGTTGTGGTCGAACGCGAGTCCGTCCATGACAAATGCACGCCGGCGCTAGGATCCGCGTACATCCCCTGATAGTCGCCATATTGGTTGCCGAAGTCGGAACCGGACTTCGTTTCGTCCGACTGGGCGGTGGTGATGCGAATATTCTTCGCCCAGGTGACGCCGCCATCTCTTGAATACGTAAGGTAGCGGTCGGTCTTAACGTTGTTCGGGTCGCGACGCGTGTCGTAGAAGGAAATGCCAACCGCTCCGGTCAGTCCCGTGTACAACACCGAGATCGCATTGTGGAAGTGGTAAGCATGGTTGGTATCGTCGTTCACCTTGGTTTCCGCTGACCAGGTCGCGCCGCCATTATCGGAATGGCGGACGTAGATGTTGGTATTGCCGCCGGAAGTATCTTGATCGGTATAGGTCACAAACAAGCGCCCCGCGTGAGCGCCGCCCTGGTCCACCGCTATGAACGGAAACGGAACGATACCACGGGAATCCTGAGGCGGGATGAAAACGAAGAACCCGGTCGTGTTAAGGCGATAGTTTGTGACCAAAACGGGAGTGCCAAAGCTCGCGCCACCATTGGTGGACTTCGAAACCCAAAGCTTTTGGTTCAAATAGTCTTCCCAGGAGGCGTAGACAGTCCCGTCCGGTCCGGTGGCAACATTGACTCCGATCGTTGGAGCGCTGGTCGGAATGGCGGCGCTACGCAGCCAACTGCCAAACCCATTTCGCGAGTACAAGACGTAGGGTGTGTTGTTGTTGCCGTTGTCATCGTAGCCGATGTATACGCTGCCTTTGAAAGGGCTGTTCGGGGCATTATCGACGGTCACCATGTCGCGATCAGGCGCAAAGCCTGCCATGCTGAGCAGAGTGGAGGTCCAGGCGGTTTGCCCTTTTTTCTTGTAGGCGATTCTCTGATCAGAACACTGATAGGACATGAACGCATCCCCGTTGGTGTTGAAGCCCAACCATGTGTCATAGCAGAAACCGTTTGGCTTCTGATTGAAACTGGTGAAGGTTTTGCCTCCGTCTGTGGATTCCCAAACGACGGCGCCCGCGCCGGAAGGCGCGTTGAGGTCGTTCACGCTATAAAGCAGATGGTTAGCATTGGTCGGATCGACGGCAACGCTGGTTTCACTTTGCGGGCCGGGCTCATCGGTGATGTTGGTGTTTGGCCCGAGCTTGGCCGACGACCCTAGAATCCCAGGCACAGGAGTTGTAGGCACCGGGACTGTGTTGTAGTTGCTCTGAGCAATCGCCGGCGTGAGAGTTGCGCCGACCAGCAGGAGCCAAAGGATCGCGACAGTGGTGGGGGGTAGCGGGTTCGCACTTACTTTCATTTTTATGATTCTCCTGAGTGATCTCGTTCCGCTGCTGGCAAGCAAACTTCGACAGGAAGCCATGGAAAGGGGATGTTGGGCGCTCTGCGCTCCCGAGGCACTCCGTTGCAGCCGATCAAATGTATTAACGGGTTGGACCCGAGTCAAGATGCAAGACTTTGCGCAGTGACAATGCTTCGTCTCCGTGGTGGGAATCAAAGTGGGGACAGCCGCCACCGGCTATCCGGTCGAGCGAAGCTCGACATCTCGAAACCGCGCCTCAGCGCTCGCTGACCCTTCTTTGACGGCTGGGCACTCGTGAATGATTTCTGCGACAATGCCGCTCATGCGCTTCATGCTTGGGCTGTTTCTGGTCGCGACCGCCGCGGCTCAATCCGGACCGCGTGTCCAACTCTCGCATACAAGAGAGAGCCTGCGAGGTGTGAGTGTCGTATCTCGGAAAATCAGCTGGGCCAGCGGTACACATGGCACTTTCTTGCGCACTGTCGATGGTGGAGTTACGTGGACTCCAGCGCAAGTCCCTGATGCGACCTCTCTCGACTTCCGCGCTGTGGTCGCCTTTTCCGCCAACGAAGCGTTCCTCATGTCCGCTGGACCCGGCGACCAATCCCGCATTTATCACACGTTCGATGGAGGACAGCACTGGCAACTCCAATTCGCCAACGACAATCCCAAGGGATTTTTCGACTCAATGGTCTTTTGGGACACGAAACACGGTATCGTTCTCGGCGATCCGATCCCTGACGAATCCGGTAGACTCAAATTCGAATTGCTGATGACGGATGACGGCCAAACCTGGCATCAGATCCCGCCATCGCAGCTGCCCGAAGCGGTCCAGGGCGAAGGCGCTTTCGCCGCCAGCAATAGTTGCATCGCCATCTTGCACTCGCCATCCACCCAAAACTCACAACTGGGCTCTGTCATCCTGCCCCCTCCCTCTGCCATCCTGAGCGAAGCAGTTGCTCAAGCGCAGCGCGAGCAGCTGCGCAGTCGAAGGATCTCTACCCTCGCAACCGCATTCGGTCCCCAGCAGCCCGTCTTTCACAGCGATGAAGAGCGGTCGGAGAGTGCACTATCCACCACCGTGGCAGAGCGGCGCTTCAGCGCGGCAGTCGACCAAAAAGAGGGGGCTTCAGCCCCAGCCACTCCCGACGCCAACATCTGGTTCGCCACGGGAGGCAAAGTCGCCCGCGTCTTCCATTCCCCAGACCGCGGACAAACCTGGCAAGTCTTCGACACTCCCATCCTCCACGGGCCCGACTCGGCCGGAATCTTTTCCATCGCATTCCGCGACGCCGAACATGGCGTCATCGCCGGCGGAGACTACAAACGTCCGCGCGACGATGGGCCCAACCTTGCCTTCACTAACGATGGCGGGAAAACGTGGAGTTTGTCCGACGTCCATCCGCAAGCCTATTTCTCGGCCATCGCGTACGACCATCAGGTGAACCTTGCTGCCATTAAGCAAGAGGCCGACCAAAAGTCTGCCGAGGCCAGCGGAAAGAAGATCCGCGTCAAGCCCGCCGCTCCGCAGCGGCTCTTCATCGTCGGCCAGGATTTCATCTTCGACTTCCGTCCGCCTTCGAACCCTCGGCGCATCGGCGGCAAGAAGAAGCTGGGACTCACCTTCAATGCCGTCAGCCCGTATCCGGAAGGCGGAGCCCTCGTCGTCGGCCCCAAAGGCAGCATGGCTTTCATCCCGTAAAGGCTTGCCTAGGAGTAGCTCATGTGGGGACCGCCGCCCCCGGCTGTCCAGCCGAGCGAAAGCTCGGCAGGCAGTTTCAATCGGAACGAAATCGTGGACCTGATACGTCCGTTGACACCGTTGTCATCCTGAGGCGCCGATTGTGGCGCCGAGGGACCTCTGCAACTCTGCCACCAGCGAATACCCCGCATAAAGAGTTACCAAAGTCCCATCCCTTCCTGTCCTTTGCATTCGCGCCTCAATCCCCCACCATATAGAGGAGCATTAGAAATCTCTCAATCTCCCCCAGATCGAGAACTCGCGTGAAAAACTTGTCTCTGGCCTTATTGTTTCTTGCCGCCGCGGCATTCGTGTCCGCGCAAACCCAAACGACTTCGCCATCGTCGTACACAACGCAAACGGTGACCACGACGACTGTCGCGACGACGTCGACCGCGCCCGCTCCGGCGCCGGTACCGACCGTCTCCCGCACTATCAAGGCGACGCACTACCGCCTGCAAGGCGGATCGGCGAAGATCGATTTTCACGGAACCGACCAGAGCCAGCGCGCCTCCGGCGAGGCCAAGGTCGAAGGCAAGAAAACCAATTTCGAAATCGACGCCAAATTTCAGGGCTTTGAAGACGCAACCAAGTTCGGCCTCGAATACTTGACTTACGTTCTCTGGGCGATCTCGCCTGAAGGACGTCCCGTCAACCTCGGCGAACTCACGCTCGATCATCACGGCAACGCGCAGGTCAAGGCCTACACCGACCTGCAGACGTTCGGCATGATCGTTACCGCCGAGCCTTATTTCGCTGTGAGCCAGCCCGGCAATCTGGTCGTGGCCGAGAGTACTTCGATCAGCGGCGCGTCCACCGATATCGACACCAAGTATGAGCTCGTAACCCGCGGCACATATTCCTCGACCAATTCTCACATCAACGACGCGATCTTTGGAATCGATCCCAAAACTCCGCTTGAACTCTTTGAAGCGCGCAACGCGGTCCGCATCGCGCATATCGCCGACGCCGACAAGTATGCCGCCTCGATCCTTTCCAAGGCCGGCCAGCAATTGCTGAACGCAGAAACTCTCTATCGCCAGAAGCAGAAGAAAGAAACGATCGCAGTCGCCGCGAAAGAGGCAACCGAAACCGCCGAAGAAGCGCGCCTGATGGCTGTGAAGAAGAAGGCGGAAGAAGATGCACAAGCCGCCGCAGCCGCCCGCGAAGCCAAAGCCAAGGCTGACGCAGCTGCCGAGGCGCAACGCCGCATCGAAGCCGACGCCGCTCGCCAGGCCGCCGAAAAAGCGCGCGCTGAGGCCGAACAAGCCAAAGCCGAGGCGGAGCGCATGAAGCAGGAAGCGGTCGCCGCGGCGCAGGAAGCCGCTCGCCAGAAAGAAGAAGCGGAAAAAGCCAAGGCCGAAGCCGTTGCCCAGCAGCAAGCCCTCGCCGCCGACGCCGTGCAAGCACGTGCTGCCGCCGCGCAATCCGAAGCTCTTCGCGAAAAGGCTGAGCGCGAGAAGCAGGATCTCCGCGCCCGCCTGTTGCAGCAGCTCAATTCGATTCTCGCCACGCGCGATTCCGCCCGCGGATTAGTCGCCAACATGTCCGATGTCCTCTTCCGCAGCGGCAGCTTCGAACTCGCTCCCGGAGCGCGCGAGCGCCTCGCCAAAGTTTCCGGCATCGTCCTCGCGTACCCCAGCCTGCACGTTTCTATTGAAGGCCACACGGACAGCGTTGGCGGTGACGAATACAACCAGTCTCTCTCCGAACGCCGCGCGCAAGCTGTCCGCGACTACTTTGTGCAGCAGGGAATTCAATCAAGCGCCGTCGAAGCGCACGGCTTCGGCAAGAACGAACCGATTGCATCGAACGATACGGCGGAAGGCCGCGCCCAGAATCGCCGAGTCGAGCTAGTGCTCTCCGGCGACGCCATCGGCAACGCGTTGGACGAGCCAGTACAAGGCCCGGCAACGAGCGCCACCGCCGCTCCGCGTCAATAAAAGACTCCAGCGATGGGTGCCCCATTTCTCGCGCGTTCGTTGCGCGAGAAGTGGGGATTTTCCTTGTTGCTTCCCGGTGTCGTCCTAATAAGTCCTTGTCATTACGACACGCGAGCGTGAACGCCGATTGCAGCAATTGAAGTGGCTAGTCGCTCCACTTCTGCAATAATGTTTTGGAATAAGTTAAGACATGCGGATAATAGCGACGCTCACGGCAATCGTGATCGCTTGGGTAATCGCGGTGAGGTTGATAGGTTTCACCTCTGCTATCCAGGGCCAGAAGACGGTTGTTCTGGGACTGCTATTGTCTGCGATTCTTGCTCCAGCTGCGTATTTCTTGGCAAACCGCGTGGCTCGAAAACCCTGACAGCCGTATACCGTTGTCATTCCGACGCGCGAGCGTAGCCAAGGGGGACTCCGCTGTTCTCTCGCTTCCTCCGCCACCCCCGAAGCATCCAATCCCGCGGAGGAACCAATGCCCGACCCAAACCAATCCCTGCGCGAACACCTGATCGCTCTGCTCTCCGGCGGCCAGGCCCACGCCACATTCGAAGACGCCATCAAAGACCTGCCGCCCAAACTCCGCGGAGCCAAGCCCGAAAACTTCCCGCATTCTCCCTGGATGCTTCTCGAACACCTCCGCATCGCGCAACATGACATCCTCGAATTCAGCCGCTCCGAAAAGCACGAATCCCCGAAATGGCCCGAAGGCTATTGGCCGAAGAATGAAGCGCCGCCGAGCGCCGACGCGTGGACGAAGAGCGTCAATCAATTCAAGTCCGACATGAAAGCTATGCAGGACTTGATCAAGAATCCGAAGACGGATCTCTTCGCGAAAATCGCCTGGGGAGATGGACAAACAATCTTGCGCGAAGCCCTGCTGCTAGCCGATCACAACGCCTACCACATCGCGCAGTTGGTGGACGTCCGCCGGTTACTCGGCGCCTGGAAGTGACAATACGGAAGCAAAAAGTAATCAAGACCTTAACGAAATGTCGTCCTGAGGTGCAAGCGAAGCGCGCGCCGAAGGGCCGTACGCACGCAACACCTAACAACGCCGCCGATCGGAGTAGCATGACCACCTCACGCGGATCGCCCTCGTGGCTCAGTGTCTCCGTGGTGAGCGCGCTTGCGAAATACTACCCGCACTCCCTCTCTCCACCGCTCGTCAATCCCTACGAACGCCCACTCAATCTCCGGCGAGATGTATCGCAAAATCACATCCGTCGCGGGATGCACATGCAACGCCGGCGCAACCAGAAAAAGTAGCGGTGACTCCCCCGACAATTCACGCCCGCCGAAATATCCATACTTCAAGAACTCTCCGCGCCCCTGATGCCACTGCACGCGCGCCCAGTAGTCCAGCCCTTGCAGCGGCAGATGAATGTCCTCGTCAGCTTTCAACTCGACAACCGCCAGGCGTCCCTCGCGCGTCAGCGTGAGCACGTCGATCATCGCTCGATCCGCCGCCGAAAAGGCTGGAACCTGCGAGTACACGGATTCCATCTCCAGCCGCTCATCAATCACGCTCACGTCCGCCCGCATCAGCGACTCAAGCCACCGCTCCGGATGCATTCGAAACAAACGATCTCCACGCGGACCATATGGATGCCGCGCCTCGCGCAATGCCGTCAGCAATTGCGCGAAGAAATTCCAATTGCGATCTTCCAGGACGCGTTCTTCCGATCCGATTCCAAACACAATCTCCTGTTTGCTCTGAAACGTGATCGCCTCGGTGCCCATGCGCGCCCGCGCAAACTCCAGTCCTCGCCAGCGAAACGAAATCTCCGCCGGAGACAGCACCGCAACTTCACAATTCGGCAGGATCGTCTGAATGCGTGCAATCGATTCTGCGAATCGCTCCAACGCTGCAGTCTCATTCGTCGCATGCACCAGCCGGGTCGCAACGTTTCCGCGATCGCTGCAGTCAATTTCAACGACTGTATCGTGCCGTTCATCAAACTCGAACAGCCGCCACTTCGCCGCCGTCGGATTCAGATTCGCGATCCGCTCACGCACCAAAGCCGAACATCCCGAAGGCACAAATAAGATCAATCCCTGCACTAAACAAGATGGGTGCCCCATTTCTCCCTGTTTTTGGGAGAAGTGGGGATTTTGACGACACACATCCAACCACAGAATTCCAAAGGTTAGCGCCGCATCAATCGAACTCTGTAACTCAGAACCGTTCACACCTAAGACTGCGAAAGCCGTTTGCCCCTGCCGCAGCAGCCCACGCGTATAAATCGGACCGAACGATTTCTCCAGATCCACGCCTGTCGTCAGGCGCGCAATCGCAAACCCGGGAAAGTGCCGCTCAATCGCGCGCCGTAACTTATGCTCATACGCCGCCCGAGCTGCCCGCTTCGCCGTCGGCGATCGGCGGTCCTGCTCCCGGCAAATCTCCAGCTTCGTCGCACGAGTCTGCCCCAGCCTCATCACCGCCAGCCGCAGCGTTCCGTTCTTCAACTCCGCATCGAGCACCCGACGAACCGTGTTCCGCTCTGCCGACCACAAGTGCAGCAGGCACTTGTTGTACTCGCCGGATATCGAATACCTCGCCTGCGCCAGATCAAACATCACGGCGCCGCCTTCGAGCACGACCGCGCCTGCGGCCTCACTCAAGAATTCCTGCACCGTCCGCGTCAGCGACTCTGGAGTCATGCTGCCATTGTGCGCTTCGCCCGCGCTCGAAGTCTGTGACGAGTGAACATAGGATCGTGTGGAAATCCCATCGCCGGAGCTATGTGGAAATAATGTGGGGACAGCCGCCCCGGCTGTCCGGTCGAGCAAAGCTCGACGGGGTTTTATCTGCAGGACTGAAATATCGCCCCCTGTGTTCCCGTGCCCTCTGTGGTGAAGCGCTCCTCCCGAGCCCTATGGGATAATGAACGAAGGGAGTTTCCGCCTCCGAGTCCAGACCGTACTCGCCGGCATCTAATCAACGTGGATAAACACAACGATAAAGCCCGCTTCTTCTTCGAGCACTACGGCCTGACCGAGCACGATCTTGAGCGCTACCTCGCCGCCGCACTCTCCGCCGGAGGCGATTACGCCGACCTGTATTTCGAATATCTCTCCTCAACCTCGCTGATGGTCGATGAGTCGATGGTGAAATCGGCGAGCCAGGGCATCTCCGCCGGATGCGGAGTCCGTGTCGTCTCCGGCGAGCGCACCGGATACGCCTACACCGACGACCTCTCTTCCGACCGCATCCTGCACGCCGCGCGCACCGCTGCTCTCATCGCGAGCGCCCCGGCCAAGACTACCGTCACTGGGTTCCAGAAGTCCGCTGCGCGCAGCCTCTATCCCGTGACTCTGCCCAGCGTCGATGCCGAAATCAGCGCCAAGGTTGAACTCGTCATGCGCGCCGACAAAGCCGCCCGCGCCTACGACCCGCGCATCAAAGAGGTCCGCGCCAGTTACTCCGACGAGCTCCGCAATATTCTTGTCGTCGCCTCCGACGGCACCTTCGCCGAAGACTCTCAACCGCTGGCCCGCATGAACGTGAGCTGTATCGCGAAGACGGAAAATAACTCCGCCCGTGGTACTTCCGGCGGCGGCGGCCGGGTCGCCCTCGACTTCTTCTTCGGCGACAAGAATCCCGAATTCTTTGCCAAAGAATCCGCCCGTCAGGCAATCCTGCAACTTGATGCCCGCGAAGCCCCCGCCGGAGATATGGAAGTCGTCCTCGGCCCCGGATGGCCTGGCGTTCTTCTGCACGAAGCGGTTGGCCACGGGCTCGAAGCCGATTTCAATCGCAAGAAGACTTCCGCCTTTGCTGGTCTCATCGGCAAGCGCGTCGCCAGCGAAAAGTGTACGGTTGTCGACAACGGCACTATGCCCTGGCGTCGCGGATCGCTCAACGTTGATGACGAAGGCGAGCCCACGCAGGAAACGGTCCTGATCGAAAAAGGAATCCTGAAGGGATATCTCAGTGACAAGCTTTCCTCGCGCTTGATGGGTATCGCCGACACCGGTAACGGACGCCGCGAGAGCTACGAGCACATCCCCATGCCGCGTATGACAAATACATACATGCTCGCGGGTCAAGACAATCCCGAAGACATCATCCGTTCGGTCAAGCACGGAGTCTACGCCGTCAACTTCGGCGGAGGCCAAGTCGACATCACCAACGGAAAGTTCGTCTTCTCGGCCAGCGAAGCCTACATGATCGAGGACGGCAAGATCACCGCCCCGATTAAAGGCGCGACGCTGATTGGCAACGGCCCGGATGTCCTGACGCGAGTCAGCATGGTCGGCAACGATCTGAAATTAGACGAAGGCGTAGGCACCTGCGGCAAAGACGGCCAGGCCGTACCCGTAGGAGTAGGCATCCCGACATTGAAGGTCGATCGCCTGACTGTAGGCGGCACCGCCCGCAAAGACCCCGGCGGCTTCATGCAGTGAACAATTCCCACCACGGAGGCACGGAGCCACAGAGAAACTCCCTTCTAATTGTTTTCTCCGTGTCTCTGTGCCTCCGTGGTGAATAACTTTCAATATGACCCCAACTGAACTAGAAACTCGAAACTCAAAACTCGAAACTGACCTCCGCGAAGTCGCCCAGGACATCGTGGCCCGCGCCATGGCCGGCGGAGCCACTGCCGCCGAATGCGTCGTCCGCGAGGGTGACGAATTCTCCACGCTCGTCCGCCTCGGTCAGGTCGAAACGCTGAAAGAATCCGGCTCCAAATCCGTCGGAGCCCGCGTCTTCTTCGGACAGCGCGCCGCCTCGACCTACTCCTCCGACTTCTCTCGCGAAGGTCTCGACCGCATGGTCAAATCCGCGCTAGAACTCGCGAAGATCACCTCTGAAGATCCGTTTGGAGGAATTCCTTCAGCCGACCAGCTCGGCCAACTCGCTGGCGATCTCGATCTCTACCACGAAGATGTCTACTCGCTTCCCGGCGCCGATCGCATCGACTACGCCCGCCGCGCCGAAAAGGCCGCGCTCGACACGGACCCGCGCATCAAGAACTCCGACGGCGGATCGTTCGACGCCGCCACCGGACATAAAGTTCTCGCCAACTCCCACGGCTTCGTCGGTGAGTTCAAGCGCTCATATTGCTCCGTGGCCGCAGTCCCGATCGCCCAAACCGATGACGGAGCCATGCAGCGCGACTACTGGTTCTCGGTCGCGCGCACGCTAAAGAAACTCGATGCCCCGGAACAAGTAGGACGCATCGCCGCCGAGCGCACCCTCCGCCGCCTCGGCGCGAAAAAAGCCAAGACGGCGAAAGTTCCCATCGTCTTCGATCCCATGGTCTCGACTTCGATCCTCGAGCACATCTTCGAAGGCATCAACGGAGACTCCGTCTACCGCGGCGCCAGTTTCCTCGCGGGCAAGCTCGGCCAGAAAATCGCAGGCGACAACGTCAACATCATCGACGACGGAACCATCCCCGGCGGATTCGGGACGAGTCCCTTCGACGGCGAAGGCATTCCGACACGCCGCACGGTGGTCATCGAGAACGGAGTTCTGAACTCGTATCTGCTGAATACCTACACTGCGAAGAAGCTTGGCATGCAGACGACCGCTAATGCCGCGCGCGGTCTCGCCGGCACTCCCGGCATCGGCCCCGGAAACTATTTCCTCCAGCCGGGCACGAAGTCTCCTAAAGATTTGATCGCTGGAATTAAAGAAGGTTTGTACGTAACAGAGTTCCTCGGCCAAGGCGTGAACCTTGTAACCGGCGACTACTCGCGCGGAGCATCCGGCCTCTGGATCTCCGGCGGCGAACTGACGTATCCAGTCGAAGAGATCACAGTCGCGGGAAACCTGAAAGACCTGTTCTTCAACATCTCCGAAATCGCCAGCGACCTCGAATTCCGCGGCTCGGTCGCGGCCCCCACAATCCGCATCGACGGCCTCACCGTCGGCGGCGAATAACCCGGAACATGTACGGGGACAGCCGCCATCGGATGTCCCGCGAGCGAAGCTCTCGTGTAGCAGACGTCAAGCAAGCCGTCATCCAGCCGCAGTAGAAATCACCGGGGAAGAGCGGCGCTTCCAGCGCCGCGTCAAAGGACGTTCAAGCGAGGGCTTCAGCCCCCGTGGTCGTTTCCTCTGACGCTCAACCCGGCCGTCTCACACCGCGAAAAATCACCTTACCCCAACGAAACACTCACTTAACCTCAGGCTTATAATCTGCGCTTCACAACGGAACCACTCACAGGAGCCCCCATGAACCGCCGCTCATTCCTGAAATCCGCCAACGCCGCTGGACTCGCCCTCGCTCTTCCCTCGACCATCTTCGCCGCCGAAGAAAAGAAGTCGACACCCACGAGTGCAAACGCAGCCGCGCCCAACCCGAAAACCATCCTCCTCAAAGACTACCGTCCGGTCTCAATCTTCAAAGTCCCGGTCACGCACATCGACAAATCGAAGTTCCCGATCATTGATATGCACTCGCATCCGTATCCCAAGACCGACGCCGAAATCACCACGTGGCTCAAGAATATGGACGACGTCAACGTCGAAAAGACCATGATCCTCACCATGACCACTGGCAAAGCGTTCGATGATTTCTACGCGAAGTATTCGAAGTATCCCGACCGCTTCGAAGTCTGGTGCGGCCTCGATTTCACCGGGTACAAAACACCAGCATTCCCCGATTCCGCCGTCAAAGAACTCGAGCGCTGCAAAGAAAAAGGCGCGAAAGGCATCGGTGAAATTCACGACAAAGGACAGGGCTTGCACTCGGGAAAGTCGAACGCTCCCGGTCTCCATCCTGACGATCCACGCGTCGACGCCATCTGGGAAAAAGCCGCCGAACTCCACATGCCTGTCAGCCTCCACGTCGCCGACCCCATCTGGATGTACCAGCCCATGGACAAGCACAATGACGGCCTGATGAACGCCTGGGAGTGGCGCCTCGACAACCAGCCCAACATCGTCAAGTTGAGCGGCATGGTCGACATCCTCGAGCGCACCGCTGCCCGCCATCGCAATACAACGTTCGTAGCCTGCCACTTCGCCAATCTCGATTACGATCTCGCCCACCTCGGCGAAGCCTTCGATCGCAATCCCAATCTCTATGCGGATATCTCAGCCCGATACGCCGAGACTGCGCCAATCCCGCGCTTCGCCGCGCAGTTCTATGCAAAGTACGCCGATCGCCTGGTCTACGGCACCGATATGGGCTTCGATAAGGAGATGTACCACATCACCTTCCGCATCCTCGAATCGCAGGACGAACATTTCTACGAGATCGACCAGTTCGGATATCACTGGCCGCTCAACGGCCTGGGATTGAACGACGAAATCCTCCAGCGCGTTTACCACGAAAACGCCGCGAAGATTCTGAAAGCCCGCGAATCATAGATGTGATGTTGGAGGACGTCGGAGAGGGTCGCCAGACTGCGCCATGAGAGTGTGTCCGAAAGAGAGTGTTCTCTAAAGTAATGTCATCCTGAGACGCGCGAAAAGCGCGCCGAAGGACCGTACGAACTTGACCGCCTAAGATACAGTGAATCGGTCTGTCTCAGACCCGGGTCCTTCGTGCAGGAAAATACCATCTCTGGGTGGAAGAGCGGTGCTTTAGCGCCGCGCTAGCGAAGCACGTGATCGGGCTTTATAGCCCCTGTATAACTCCAAAATCGACATACACTTCCCAACAGCCTACAATTTCCCCATGGGCACTCTCGGCCAGCCAACTCCTGTCGTCGAAGAACGCGACAACAGTCGCCTGATCATTATCGGCGCAGTCGTGGTCGTGATCGGCATCGCATTGGCTGCCGCTTTTTTCCTCCGCGAGCCGCCCAAAAAAGTCGTGCCCCCCTCGCCCTACATCGCGCAACTAAAACTCTCCGATTTCAAAATGTCGGCCGCCGAAAATTTCATTGGCGCGACCGTCAGTTACATTGACGGCACCATCACCAACGCCAGCAACAAGACGGTCACCCGCGTGATGGTCCAGGTCAACTTCCTCGACTCCATGGGACAGCTCGCCCAGCGCGAAGAACTTCCTCTGCGTCTCTTTCGCAACAATGGAGCCTATAACGAACCGGTCGATCTCAACGTCGCCCCTCTCGGTCCGGGTCAATCCGAACCCTTCCGCCTGACCTTCGACAGCATCTCCGCCCAGTGGAACCATCAATATCCCGACATCCGCATCACTAACGTGGCCACGAAGTAATCTCCTCGCCAACACTTGTCATCCTGAGCGGAGTCACGGTGAGTGAAACGAACCGCGGCGCAGTCGAAGGATCCCTACTCTGCATGTCACGACAGCGTGGAATAGATCAGCTTGTCAATCAGCGGTATGATGTCGAGCGTTCCATTCCAAAAACACTTTCATGAAAACAGTTATGGTCCTGGCGCTGATGTCATCTCTCTCCGCGCTCGCTCAGAGCCCATTCGACGGCACCTGGGTGCTCGATCCTCCGCTTCCTCCGAAGCCGATTGAGTATTCTCTCGCAAACGGAACCTTTCACTGCTCCGGCTGCATCGTGAATGTGGAAGTCAAAGCGGACGGTCTCGATCACAAAGTTCTCGCCTCGGATTACTGGGACACTCTCAACGTGCAATCGCTCGATTCGCACACCGTCGAAATCATTGCCAAAAAAGCCGGCAAGACCATGTTGACCGAGTTCGACGAGGTCTCGCCCGATGGCAGTACTCTGACGCAATTAGTCACTGACACCACGGAAGCAGATCCTGTCACAATTGAGACTCTCCATCGAAGACTCGAATCAGCAACACGAGAAAAGCCGGCGGCAGACTCTCACCTCATTTCCGGGAGCTGGCGGGCTTACCTGATTCATCGCTCCAGCAACGGGTCGAGCATCAGCTACAAATGCACGCCGGACGGATTCAGCGGGGAAACTCCGCTCGGCGAGAAATTCAATGCGAAGTTCGACGGCAAGTTCTATCCAGTGGAAGACGACCCCGGCCACACGCTGATCGCCGCCAAACTCCTCAGCCCAAACGAAGTCGAACTCACTCACAAACGCGGGGATAAAGATGAGATCGTCAGCGTCTCCCGTATGACCGCCGACCCCGACGGCAAAACGATTCACGTCGTCTTTGAGAACAAAGATGCCGGCACCACTGCGACCTTCGATTTTCACCGCCAGCCGCAGCCGGACAAGTAATCCGCGTTACTCGTCCTCTTTCGAATCAACTTCCCACGAGTTTGATCCTCCTCCGGCCACGCTTGTTACTGATCCTAAGAACGGAGATATCCCGATGAATTGAGCGGATCGCGACGGGAGGGAAGTCGAAAGTCACCTCGCCGAGTTACCAAGCGGTTCGAAGATAAGTAAGGTTTCCCTGTGTTCCTCTGTGGTGAGTAACTGCGTCCGCTACAATGAACTCGGTGTCAGAAGCAAAACCATTCCGCCTCACGGAGTCTGTGAAAGCCGCGGGTTGAGCGTCCAAGCTGAGTCCAGCGGCGCTGGACAAAGTGCTTGGGAAATTAGCCCGGCAACACGACCCGAATGTTCTTGTCGGCTTCGACCACGCCGACGACGCCGGAGTGTATCAACTCAGCCCCGAACAGGCACTCGTCCAAACCGTCGATTTCTTCACTCCGATCGTCGACGATCCCTACACCTTCGGCCAGATCGCCGCCACTAACGCTCTCAGCGACGTCTACGCCATGGGAGGCCGTCCGCTCACCGCGCTAGCGCTCGTCTGCTTCCCGGACAAAGCGAACCTCGAAATCCTCGAACGCATCCTTGCCGGCGGATTATCGAAAATGATCGAAGCCGGATGCACCGTGATCGGTGGCCACAGCATCCGCGACGAAGAAACTAAGTTCGGGTACTCGGTGACGGGCATCATCCATCCGAAACAGATCTACCAAAACGCCGGAGCCAAGCCCGGAGACAAGCTCATCCTCACCAAAGCCTTGGGCACAGGTGTAATCTCCACGGCCATAAAAAAGGGAAGAGCCGAGCAGATCTGGATCAACGCTGCCATCGCGTCTATGACGACACTAAACAAGGGAGCAGCAGAAGTAATCACCGCAGCCCATGTGGGGACCACGGCCCATGTGGGGACGGCCGCCCTCGGCCGTCCGGTCGAGCAAAGCTCGACAGCGCCTTCCTATCCCACGCCACTCACCGAACCCGACGCCGCTTTCGCCATATCAGCCATGACCGACATCACCGGCTTCGGCCTGATCGGCCACGCGAGAGAAATCCTCCTCGCCTCCGACGTCTCGATGAAAATCCACGCCAGCCGAATTCCCATCCTCGATGGCGCCCTCCAATGCATCCACGCCGGCTACATCCCCGGAGGCCTCACCAACAACCGCAACTTCGCCGAATGTATCGTCGAATACGACGAGCAAGTTCCCGACGACCTGCGCACCATCCTCTACGATCCGCAAACCGCCGGAGGTCTTTTCATCTGCACGCCCGATGGCGAAGCCCTCACGCAAGCTCTGATCCGATCCGGAGTCCCCGCCGTCCAAATCGGCGAAGTCCTCCCGCCGACAAAGCCGCAGATCACGATCGCCAAGTGAATCGTCTCCGCAGCTCATCCTCCGGCTGGCATCGTCTTATCGGTTCTGGAAGTGAGTGAACGGGCGACGTTTCACCAATTGACCAGGCGCCTTAATTGCTGGTTCCTCAAAGTGGCGCTCAACGCAATCCTTGTTTGCACTCCCGGTCATGCAGGCTCCTCCACCTACCCGCAAACAGCTACGCGGCACGGTCCACGATGATGTCAACCCGCTCGCCATTCAAATAAACGTTTCCGTCGTTTGCCAGCACGAAGACCAGCTCCTTGGGCTGTTCCGAGAGTGTTCTCGCTTCAATCCAGTCGGCGATGTAATAGTCCGTCTCCGGACCGAGTCCTTCTTCCCGATCGGATAAAACTCGGGTTACGACCGCTTTCTGCCTCACACCTTTATCCGCATGTATCGCAAACTCGAATTGCTGGCCGATCTTGATCTCTGATTCCATGCCCATCATCCTTTCCGCTTTGCCTCTCTCGTTTGTGGTTGATTCAGCACGACCGCAATTTCGCTGATACCGGGTCGAGGAGACGAGCATTCTAGCTCAAGGGTAAAACCCTCAAATGATGAAATCAAATGTAACCCCAATTGAGAGGCTCCTACCCGGAGAGGCTCGAATAACTTCGGTTTGCAAATAACTCAGGGCTTTTGTTAGCGCTGGTAATCTGATTCCGCCGTTAGTACATCCTCGTTCGCAGCCGGCAGGCACAATCGTAATAATCAGCTAGACTGTTGCCGCACCTTCCGCAACAAGCGATCAAGGCTCCACGGCCCTCCACCAGAACTCGCGAGATACAGGAAAATGAAGCAGTAAAGCACCACGCCTTCCCCGTGGTTCAGTAGCGGCCAGAATCCTTGCGGCGCGTGGAACTTGAAGTAAGCAACAGCCATCTCACCCGAAAGGATCAAGGCGACGGGTCGGGTGAATAGTCCAATCATCAAAAGCAAGCCACCGAAAGTTTCGATAATGCCGCCTGCCAGAAACAGCGGTGGAAGGTGGGGCATCGGGAACGGTGCAGGAAAACCAAACAACTTCTGTGTGCCGTGTGCCATGTACACAAAAGCCGCAATAATTCTGAGGATGCTTAGAAGGTATGGCGACTGGCGGTTCATAGGAGATCCCATCACCTCGTAACCCATATTCTTGTCCCCCATATTCTCTTAAGTTCGGCATTCCCAGACTAGGAAGAAAAAGGCGCTCGTCCCATCTGTCCTCATATTCTGCCGTTGTTCTTCTTCCCCTCTTAACGGGGAACCAGCAGGGCAGCGTCGCATAGCTCCTGTCACTGTTTCAAGTAGCGAAGTGCAATACATCCTGATTTAAAAAGCTTTGACTCGACAAGTTTTAGTTGTTGTTTCTCCGGCAGACTGACACCTTCGCACAAACGTCTCCCTTCTCCCGCAACGATTGGCTGAACGACAAAACGATATTCATCCACCAGGCCAAGCCCGATTAGTTGTGAAGGAATATCTACACCGCCCACCAGAATATTCTTGCCTTGCTCTTGTTTCAGTCTAACTATTTCGTCGCGAAGGTCCGTACGAACAATTCTCGCATTCTTATCGTCTTTCTTGACATCGGAGCTGTCTAACGATCGCGAAAATACAACTTTGTTCTTGGAGACAAATGTTTTCGCAAATTCGATCTCTGCTCTTGTCTCTGACGAGTTTTTGGCTACATCTGGCCAATAGGGAATCATCAATTGATAGGTTTTGCGCCCATAAACCAGCAGGTCGACATCTCGCAGGAGCAGCGCATAGTGATCGAGTATTTCTTCGTCGGCGATCATTTTGGTGTGTTCGCAGCAGCCATCCAGCGTGACGTTGATTGCGTAGATTAGCTTTCTCATTGATTGTCCTGACCCCCTTTAAGGTCCTAGTGCTTGTGAGTTAAAAAGTAGGGCGACCGCCGATTCACAGGATCCCCGCACGTCGATCAGCCACAACCGGCGTAGCCGAGAACGACCGCACCTGGCCGAGCGTCGAGTCGACCAATGACACGTATTCATCTCCCACTCAAGCCCGCTTTTGGCTTGAGTGGGACAGTTCGACGGCCGGATCTCCCAACACTAACTCCCGAGGGGTGATTTGAGCCACCGCTGTGTGCGAACTAAAGTGCCGAATAAATCATCTGCACGAAGACGTCGCTGCTAAGCATGTGGCCCCACACGGGATCCAAATCAGCCAAAGGTTTGCTCGCCGCTATTTCCTCGGCCGATTTCCCGGCCGTCTTCAGTTTCTGCACGCGATCTCGCACCACAACTAGCATATCCCGACTCTTGGTCAGATCGGCTTTGTTTCCCATCGGACCATGCCCCGGAACGATCTTGGTGTTGTTGTCGGCCAAGGACAGAATCTTGTCGGCGGCGGCAAGCATCCCGTTGACTTTTCCACCGGTGCTGGTGTCGATGACTGGGTAAAAGCCGTTAAAAAAAGTATCGCCCATGTGAATCACATTAGCCTTCTGGAAGTGAATAAAGATGTCCGTGTCGGTATGCGCCGGCTGGAAATATTGCAGCATCAGGATTTCACCGTTCGCCTCCAGTTTTTGGCTGCTGCTGAATGTCTGTTGCGGCAAAGCATCGGCGGGCGATGCCGGAATGTGCAAACCCAAAAGCGCACTGTCGTGTGGCTCCGCCATACGCGTCTTGGTGTTTTCGTGGGCCAGCACTGTGGCGCCCGCGGCGTGCAAATTGGCGTTATTGTCCGTGTGGTCGAAATGCCAGTGCGTATCGACCACCGTCTTCAGCGGCGCCTTGCCCAGCCCATCGAGCGCTTCTTTCAACTTCGGCCAGGCCGGCAGAAGAAACGTGTCGACCACGATCTTGCCATCGGGCCCGTTCAACACCACAACGTTTCCTCCAGGCCCGGTAAGCAACGTGAGATTTTCCGCTAGCGGCTGCGCCTGAATCGGGGCAGCACCCATCTGCGCCCGGATAGCCGTGAGACGGTCGGCTGGAGCGCTTGCCGCTTGCTGCCGGGGGCCGGGAACGCCTGCGCTCAGAAGGCTTGCCGGGAAAAATTGCGCCAGCAACGCGCTTCCCGCAAATCCGGCGGAATTTTGCAACATTTCGCGCCGTGTGCTTTGCTTCTCCAAAAACTTTGGGATCATCTTCGTCCCCCTTTCAAATGGATTACGTGATTATTTGGTAGTGTCTCAGTTTGAATTTCTGAGCGCAGTCCGTCGGGCGTGTCGTGCGATTAAGCAGGAACGTACGTCAACCGAATCAAGTCATCGACGATTAAATCGCTGGCCACCAGGTGGAGCGGCGGCCGGGGACCGGCGAAGAATGGCGTGCCACCACCAAGCACCACGGGGCGGAGGTAGAGTCGATACTCATCGATAAGACCGGCCTCGGTCAGGCTTTGCGCCAGGACTGGTCCGCCAACGTGAATCTCGCCACCCAGCTCAGCCTTCAGCCTGCGTATCACCTTGTCGAAATCATCCGCGACAAGCGTCGAGTTGGGGCCAACTGACTTGAGGGAACGCGATACGACCCACTTCGGCTGGCTCCGCCACACCACCGCGAACTCGCGATCTTCCGCGTCCCAATCAGGAAGATCTTCGTCCCAATAACGCATGATCTCGTACGTGCGGCGACCATAAATGAGGCCCGTCGCGTCGCGCACCAGCCCGATGAAGTGACGGAAGGCCGCGGGGGCAGGCGGCCCAAGCTTCATGTGGTCGACGTAGCCATCGAGGGACTGGCTCAATCCGTAGACAAGTTTTGCCATTCTGCAAATCTCCAACCTGAGACACCAGGCTATTTTCCAAGGGTTGTCTTTCGCTGTTCTGCCACGTACTCTAGCTGGGTTTCGGTTGTTCCGCTAACGGGAAAGTGGCGACATATGTCGGAAAAGGGTCAACCTCGTAAATCCATGTTCTCAGCCCCGAATATGGAGGAACTGCGCCTTCTCTACGACAGCGATACACCGGTACTGGCATATACCTTCAAGCGGCGGTCGGTCGAGGGCTGGACGCCAGAGCACAGTCACCACCGCGGGCAGCTCGTCGCGCTGACCCAGGGCTTGCTCATCGTGGAAACAGGAAACGAACGATGGATGTTTCCCTCCCAGCGCTGCGCATGGACTCCGCCGAATTATAAGCACGCGGCACGTTCCGTCGGAGGTGCAGCAGGCTTGATGGTTGATTTGTCCCCGGACATTTGCCGCGGACTACCGAAGACGCCCTGTCTGTTCAACTCATCGGACCTGTTGTTCGCCATAGTTCATCGTATGGTCGGTTGGGACCTCCACCAGCCTCTCAACACGGCGCAGAAACGCTTAATCACTACGCTTCGCGATGAGATTCGACGGCCTGACCCGAAGCCCTTGCGTTTGACCATACCACGAGAAGAAAGGCTGGCTAGAGTCGCGGAAGCTCTGATGGATGATGTGGGGGACGACCGCACGCTGGACGCCTGGGCGCATGTTGCCGGAATGTCCCGCCGTACATTCATGCGTGCGTTTTCGGCTGAGGCAGGTATGTCCTTTGGCCGTTGGCGACAGCAGGCGCGGTTGTTTGCTGCCCTTGAGATGCTGGCGCAAAAGAAATCTGTCACCGAGGTCGCTATCGCAGTCGGTTACGACAGCGTAAGTGCCTTCATTGAAATGTTTCGGACGATGCTGGGAACCACACCACAGACATACTTTCGAGGCAGCCGTTCGTAGCCACGCGGACGCAACTCTCTTTCGTTGAAACTGTCGCGATACCGCCAGGACTACGGCCAGACGCAGAAGCTCGGTTCGCACGCGGAAGAGCCTGGACATCGCGATGGTGTGCAGTCAAACATCGACGTAACGATTGGGCGTCTTGGGACATCAAACTGTATCGTAAGGAGTCCATCATGCAAACTCGCAATCTAGGTCACACCGGTCTCCAGGTTTCCGCCCAGGGGCTCGGCTGCATGGGCATGTCGGAATTTTACGGACCCGGCGATGACGCCGAATCGATCGCAACCATCCGCCGCGCCATCGAACTAGGCATCTTCTTCCTCGACACCGCCGACGTCTACGGCCCGCACAAGAACGAAGAACTCGTGGGACGCGCCATCAAAGGCCGCCGCAACGAAGTCACGCTTGCCACAAAATTCGGCATTGTCCGCGATCCCAGCAATCCCAACGTCCGCGGCGTGAGCGGCAAGCCTGACTACGTCCGCCAGTCCTGTCAGGCCAGCCTGCGCCGCCTCGGCGTTGAAACCATCGATCTCTACTACCAGCATCGCGTCGATCCCAAGACGCCCATCGAAGACACCGTCGGTGCCATGGCCGAGCTGGTCCGCGAAGGCAAAGTCCGCTACCTCGGACTCTCCGAAGCCAGCCCCGAAACTCTTCGTCGTGCCATGAAGGTTCATCCCATCACCGCGCTGCAAACCGAATACTCTCTCTGGACACGCGATCCCGAATCCAACGGCGTTCTCTCAACCTGCCGCGAACTCGGCATCGGCTTCGTCGCCTACAGCCCACTCGGCCGCGGATTCCTCACCGGGCAATTTCAGCGCTTCGAAGATTTCGCTCCTGATGACTATCGCCGCAACTCGCCGCGCTTCCAGGGTGCGAACTTCCAGAAGAATCTCGACCTCGTCCGCAAGATCGAGGAAATCGCCCGCGAGAAACACTGCAAGCCCTCGCAACTCGCCCTCGCCTGGGTTATGGCCCAAGGCGATGACATCGTTCCGATTCCCGGCACCAAGCGCAGAAAATATCTGGAGGAAAATGCGGCGGCTTCAGACCTAATCCTGTCTCAGGAAGATCTCGCGCGCATCGACGAAGTCTTCCCCGCCGACGCTGCCGCCGGTCAGCGCTATCCCGAACACATGATGGCCTTGGTGAACGGCTAATTAACGGGTCGGCTGAAGGCTAAGGGAATTTATGGGCACGTCAATTTCGCAGTGCCTGTAACTTCGCATTCGCCCACTCCGCCGCACGGATTTGCAGGGACGAGGCCGGCCGTGCCGCAGGAGCCGCCTCCACGATCGGCCCAGCCCCAGACTGTATATGTTCCAACCGCGCCGGCTGCGCATTGTGCCAAGCCCTCGGCATTAACCAAAACACCGGTCGTTGGTTGATTCTGATAGCACGCGCCCCAATTCACCGTCACCAGTTTCACAGGCGTAGGTTGGTTGTTGAAGTTGCCCGTGGCCGTGAACTGCACCGGGCTACCCTGTGCATCCGCAACCGGAGGACTGAGGGTCACCGACTGCAACATTCGCGGAGGCGGAGAGGAACCGCACGCCAAGGAAATCGCGATAGCGAGAATTGTAAGCAGGAAAACGGAAAAGCCATACTTTCCCATAGCAGACCTCCTGCCGCGCCCCGGGCAAGGACCCCTGCCGAGTATGATCTCAAATTTTCACCTCGCCCCGAATTGATGAACCCGGCTCAATGCCCTTAAGAAACTCGCATGGCAAGGCGCACTTTCGTCGGTCTCATCAACGTTCGTATCTGCTTGGCCACACCAACCGTGATGCCAAAGGCTCCCTTGGCAGAAGTCGATGGTTGAGTTAATCAGATGGGATGAAGACCCGAACGGTCATTGTCCTCTCGACCGCTGACCCTCCGTCATCCCAGTCTCGACCTGTTGCGGCGTATCCTTGACCGAACTGGTAGTTACGGCTTTCCGGGCAAACTATGGAATGTCCGCATTGTCACCGGCAAACAAGCCCGTCCTCGAAGCACTGTAAGCGCTGCGGCGGGGCCATTCCTTCCAGCCAGTACCTTCTGGAAGAGGCTGGCATCGTGGAGCCCATCACGCACGTTGCCGCCTCCGCTCCCGCTTCGGCTCCAACTCGCAATCCCACCCGATATCGTCTCGCCCGGCTTGGCGATCGCTTCATCGCCTTCGCGCTCGATACAGCCCTCCTCTTCGGCCTCTTCGCCGTTGCAGATGCCTGGGTATTCATGCGATTCGGTTGGGTGGACGGAAGCGAATTACAGCTCACAACCGCCGCACTGCTGATTGCGATAACGCTCAACGCCGCGATTCTTTTCCTCTATGGTTGGCTGCTCGAGGCAGGATGGGGCGCCACTCTGGGCAAGGCAATGGTCGGAATTCGAGTTGTGGGAACCACCGAGCACAGCTCGGTATCCGCCTCCGCCGTGCGCAACCTTCTGCGGATCGTCGACGGCCTTTGCTTTTACCTCGTCGGAACTGCGGTGGCTGCCTGTTCCGATATTCGTCAGCGCATCGGGGATATCTGCGCCCAGACCGCGGTCATCGAAGAAAGCTTCGGCATTGGCATCAGGCTGACCGCGGTCGTCCTTTGGATTGCAACTCTGGCCGGAGCCGGATGGGCTGTGCCCCGCATTTGTTCGGCCAACGATCCCATCCACACTCCCTATCTAGGTCAAGTCCTCGTCCGTGTCGGCAGAAGCGGGAATTCGGCCTACCTCAAGATCGCTCGTTTCACTGCGGATGTTCAGCTCGCCTCGCTCGCACCTCAGACTCAGCCCCCGGCTCCCACTCGCTAATCAGCATCGACACGGCTGGACTTCAAGTTTAATGAACGCTCTGCGGTATCCGGCGAAGTGGGCGAAGACTCCTGACAAACCTGTTTCACATCAGCGCATAGCTTCAGCGATGCCGTAACAAATACAGAGTCAATATCGCCTCCAGGTGCCGGTTATCAATAGGAACCTTCCGACATCACCAACGCAATCAAAATTCCCCTTTCACGGAAGGTTCCGAACCTCCCGTTGTGAGCCTTCGTGCCTTTCGTGTCGAGAAGCGGGCATGAGGATACTGCTCCGTGCCCATTGAATAGACTTGTTTTTGGGATTTCTTGCTAGAAGGGTTTCGCGACCAACACGTAGACGAGAACCACGATGCAGAGGCTCAGGATCAGGAGTGACAGCTTCTCAACTCGTAAGCTGTCTTTTCGTTTTGTGGTTTCGTCTGCCATAACGAGATCAGTTTCTAACACAACCGTCTCTTTGAGAATGGCCCCACCGTGGCTGGCACGCCGGTAACATAACCAAAGTTCCCCCGCTATTTTGAGGCTCTTATCGCTCATTACAGCAATTGTCATGTTGAGCGAAGCCGCGCGGAGAGCGCAGCGAACCTCGTCGCGTAGTCGAAACAATCGCTACCCTAATCTCCAAGCTCCATAGCGATACTTCCTTGCGCTTTTTCGCCGAATTATTCAGAGGCCCCGCCGTTTGTGTAAGCTAAATGGTTCCTGGAGACACAACCCTTATGACCCGCTCAAAGCCCGCCAAAATCGTTCTAGCTCTCGCAGCCTCGACTCTCATAATCTCTACAGCCCTGGCCTTTCAAGCCAGCCAGATCTCCAGCTCGCACCTCATCACCACCGACGATTTGGTCAAAGTCCTTCAGGCTTCAAAAGGCGAGAAGCCTCTTCTGATTCACGTCGGATCGCACGTCCTCTACTCGCAGGCGCACATCCCCGGCTCTGAGTACATTGGCCCCGCATCCGATCCCGCCGGCGTCCAGCGTCTCCGCACCCGTGTCGAGTCTATACCGCGCAACAAATTCATCATCCTCTATTGCGGCTGCTGCCCCTGGACCCACTGTCCAAACATGAAGCTCGCCGACGATGCCTTGCACGCCATGGGGTTCACCAACGTCAAGTCTCTCTATATCGCGAATAATTTCGGCACCGACTGGGTCGACAAAGGCTATCCCGTCGCCAAAGGAGAATAAGACCTCGCAGGAGAGCAGGCTCATGTGGGGACGGCCGCCATCGGCCGTCCAGCGAAGCGAGCGCTAGTCATCACGACCTCTATGAAAATTAAGCTGATCCTCGGACTCCTGATCTTGCTCATCCTCGCCGGAGGCTACGCCTATCATCACCACACCGCGAGTCCAATCTCATCGGTCACTCAATTGCGTCCCGCACCGGACTTCACTCTCACCCAGCTTTCCGGAAAGCCACTCACGCTCTCCGACTATCGTGGCAAGGTAGTCCTGCTCGACTTCTGGGCGACCTGGTGCGAGCCCTGCCGCGTCGAGACTCCCTTCCTCGTCGACCTTCAGAACAAATACCGTGACCAGGGCCTGCAGATTATCGGTGTCTCCATGGATGACACTCACGACCCTGTCCCCGGCTTCTATCATCAATTCAAGATGAACTATCCGGTCGTCATGGGAAACGCGAAAATCGGAGAAGAGTACGGCGGAGTTCTCGGCCTTCCCATCGTCTTCCTGATCGACCGCCAAGGTCGCATCCAGAAAAAACACATCGGCTCCACCGACGCATCCGTCTTCGATAAAGAACTCACCGCTCTGTTGAACTCAAGATGAGAATCCGGTGCCCCATTTCGCGCGCGCTTGCCGCGAGAAGTGGGGATTTTGATTTTCGATCGCTCTTGCGTAGGCGCAACGCTTCCAGTGTTGCGATAAAGGGCAGCTACTTCCTCGAATACTCCGTCACCTTCCCATCCACTACCACTGCCACATATTTCCCCGACTCTAGATCCCGTATCTGCACTACGTGATGTCCCGCCCGCGCCAACTGTCCCCAACGGCTGGGCTTCTCCGGATTCTGCTCAATCGCCTGATATTCCGTCCCGCCCATCACAAACCTCACCGTCCGAAAACGCCGCGCGCCGGTTCGCGTCACGCGCCAGGTATTTCCCGCGATGCTGACCTCACCCACAGTCATCATCTGCTCCGCCACCGCCTTCAGAATTTCGTGATCAAGCATGCAGTGTGTGGCGCGGGCGCCCTCGCCCGCGTTCCTTGAGGTTCAACAGCGTTCGAGTTCCCAAAGAACAAAGGCAGTTGCCCCGCCCCTTTCGCACCTTTTGCAACAGCGTGGGGATTTTGACTTGGACGCATACCCCCAAGATCCAGACGCCTACAGCGTCGGGGAAGAGCGGCGCTTTGAGCGCCGCGTCAGAGTTCACGGAAGAACGGGGCTTCAGCCCCTGCGTTCATCCCACCAACTCCCGATCCATCCACTCCAGAATCAACGTCCGCATCTCCGGCAACTCGACATGCTCGCAATCAAACAGCTGAATCCGGCAATCCGCTTCTTTCCCATACTTCCGATACAGCGGCAGCATCCGATCCCGAATCTTCTCCACGCCCGCCGGAGGCGTCAACGGATCTCTTCTTCCATTCACGCTCAGATGCGCCCGCGGCACGATCAGCTCATTAATTTCGGCCGTCTGAAAATGCTTCAGCAGCGATGGCACATAGTAATAAATGCCGTGTTCCTTCAATCCATGCGTCCGGATCAACTCCTCGTAGTCCGTCAAGCAGCACACATCCATGCACACCTTCACCCGCGGATCGAGCGCCGCCAGCCACCACGCCTTCGTCGATCCCATCGACATCCCGAACGCACCCAGCCTCTCCGCATCCACCTCCTCGCGCCCAGCCAGGTAATCCATCGCCCGGAACTCGTCGAACATCATCATTCCGTACAGTACCTGCCCCCGCCACAACATCAGCTTAAACGCCGTCTGCTCTCCCTCGCTCCCATCCTGCTCATGTTTGCGGTCGCCAAAACACCAGCTGTCGATCGCCAGCGTGACGATCCCTTTTTCCGCAAGCACCGGAGCATACGCCGCCTGCGCCTCTACACCCTTCAGCAGCTGTTCCTTCCCGAGGTCATACATCCCGGCATGCCAGTGGATAAATAGCAGCCCCGGCGCACGCTCCTTTCTCTTTTTCGGAATCAACAGAATCGCAGGCACGGGCTCGACCCCGTTAAGATCCAGAACCAGCCGCTCCAGTGTGTACGTCTCGTGATCTTCTTTGCTCACCAGCCGCGCTGGCCCGGGTTTGTGATTCCACGGCAAGTCGCCCAGCAATCCCCAAAGCTCCTTCCGCCGTTTCTCCTGCCGGGAAGAAAACGGCTCCTCAGGACTATCTGGGAAATCCGCGAAAGCAGATCGACCCGTGGATACTACTCCACCTGCAATCGATGCCATCTTGATGAATTCTCTTCGTCTCATAAGAGTGTGGCGCGGGCGCCCCGCCCGCGTGCTCGCACAGGGAGCCATCCTTCCTATTTCACTGAATCGCTACCGCCCGCACTATACGCCGATAAGGAGGATGTTGAAACGGAGCGGTTTTCCCCTGTGTTCCTCCGTGCCCCCTGTGTTGAGAGCCTTCCTTCGTGCGCCCTCGTGCCCTTTTGTGGTTGAAGCCGTTCAGCTCTGACAAATTAACTTTCACAAAGTCGGGACGAGCAAAGCGAGTCACGCGCAGTCGAAGGATCCCTATCGTTCCCACCATCGTGGCACCTCTGTGTCCTCTGGGGTGAAAGCTTTTCACGGCAGGAACCAGCCACACGCGCTCCCCACGCGATACACTCTCCTCGATGCCCATGAACCGACGCGACGTCCTCAAAGCCATCCCCCTCACCGCCGCCGCCGCCACCCACTCACTTGCCCAAACTCCAGCCCGAAAATACAAAATCGTCATCACCGGCGGCCACCCCGGTGATCCCGAATATGCCGCTGGAGGCACCATTGCCCGCCTCACCTCTGCCGGTCACGAAGTCGTCCTCCTTTATTTGAACGACGGCGCATGGGAAACCTCCGCCGACGTCCGCATCGCCGAGGCCAAAAAAGCCTGCGAAATTCTCAAAGCCCGCCCGCTCTACGCCAACCAGAAAAACGGACACGCCATCGTCGACAACGACCACTACCAGGCCTTCCAGAAGATTCTCGAAACCGAGAATCCCGACGCCGTCTTAACCCACTGGCCCATCGACAACCACGCCGACCACCGCGCCATCGCCAACCTCACCTACGAATCCTGGAAGCAACTCAAGCACCGCTTCGCTCTTTATTACTTCGAAGTCTCCGACGGCGAGGATACCGTCCAGTTCCCGGCACCCACACACTACATCGACATCACCGCGGTAGCCGATACAAAGAAAGCCGCCTGTTACGCCCACGCCAGCCAGACTCCCGATTTCTACTACCCGCTCCAGGACACAGTCGCCACCTTCCGCGGATTTCAGGCAGGCACAAAAAAAGCTGAAGGTTTTATCCTTCAGCTTGGCAGCCCGGCCACGTTCGATTTGATGATCGCCACGTCCTCACCAGCAAAGTGAGAACAATCTCGCATGGAACGGATGCCCACTTCTAGGCGATTTTGCCACTAGTGGGATTTTGACTTAGCGCAGGAAACTGACAATCGTTCAGGCCGCTCTGCCCATTACCGGCTGCGTGCAATGCGCACACCGCTTGGCCTCGATCGGAATGTCGCTCATGCACTCCGGACACTTCTTTGTCGTCGGAGCAGCCGCAGGCGCCTCTTTTTGCATGCGCGCTACCAGCCAGTTCACGGGCAGTACCACAAAGAAATAAACGGCCGCTGCAATGAGCAGAAAGGAGATGACGGCGTTGAGGAAATCGCCGATCAGAAAAGTGCTGCCTCGAAGCTCGTATTTTAGATTGGAGAAGTCCGGCAGCTTCACCAGCGCTCCGATGAACGGCGTAAGCAATCCCTTGGTCAAAGAACCGACCACCCCGCCAAATGCCGCGCCGATCACCACGCCGACCGCCATATCCACAACATTTCCGCGCAGGATGAATTTCTTGAATCCGTCGAGCATAACGCCTCCAAACTTGAAGTGCCGCCAATGTAAGCCACGGGGGGCGCCTGGTCAAGCCAGATACGCTCGACCTCGTCGCCCTAAGCCGCAATTTGCACCTTTGTTCAACAGGAGACTCGAAGAGTGACAGCCCGTGTGAGACAACTGCCTTAGCTTGCCCTGAGCGGAGTCGAAGGGGCTGTCCAGAGCGAAGGCGAACCCCAGCAGGTCCCGGAGCGGCCTCTTACAATAGCCTCTAGTTTCCAACGCTAGGTGAGCCGCAAAAAGAACGGCGTCCCGAAGGGACGCCTGAACCACTTTCTAATTTTCTCGAAGCCTGCGCTGTAAGACAGTCTCAGATTCGCATCGGCATCACAATATACCGATACTTATAATCATCGCCCTCTGCCGGCCGCAACTGTCCCGCCGACTGCGGATCCTTCAACTCCAGCCGCACCTCAGCTGTCCCCGCCGCCTTCAAAAAGTCGACAAGGTACGCCGCATTGAACCCGATCGTCAGCGGATCTCCCGTATACGGAGCTTCCATCGAATCTTCTGATTCGCCCGCTTCGGTGGACGAAGCCGAGATCTTCACCTCACCCTTCTCCAGCCGCATCCGCACCGCGCGTGACCGTTCATCGGCAAACTGCGCCACGCGCAGAATAGCCGCATTCAACTCATCCGCATTCAGCGGGACGATCTTGCTGTTGTCCTTTGGCAGCACAGCCTCGAAGTTCGGAAATTGCCCCGTCAACTGCCGCGACGTCAGTAGCCGTGATCCAATCCGGAAGAACAGCGTCGACTCATCCTTGGCAAACTCAATCGTCTCCGCGTCGGTCGAATCGAGCAGTGATTTCAACTCATCCATCGCCTTCTTCGGAACCAGGGTCTTCATCTCGCCCGACACACCGTCGAACTTCTCCCCGCTACGCTCGCAATGCGCCAGCCGATGACCATCCGTCGCCACCATCGTGATCGACTCCGGCTTCAGCAGCATCAACGCACCATTCAATGTGTACCGCGATTCTTCGCTCGAGATCGCGAAGCCGGTCCGCGCGATCAGTCCTCGCAGCACCTGCGCCGGAATCGAAATCACCCCCGACGTCGGAAATACCGGCAGTGTGGGGAAATTCGACTTCGCCATCCCCACCATCTTCGTATTCGAACGCCCGCAGCGGATGCTGACCCAGTGATTCTCCAGCAACTTGATCGTGATATCGGCATCCGGCAGCAGCTTTACGTAATCATGCAACTTCCGCGCCGGAATCGTGCACGACCCTTCCTTCTTCACCTTGGCACTACATGAAGTCCGCAGACTCAGGTCCAGGTCCGTCGCCGTGAGCGATAAGCGGTCTCCCGCCGCTTCAAATAAATAATTGGATAGGATAGGAATCGTGGTCTTGCGCTCGACCACTCCCTGCGTGGCGGTCAATTCCCGCAGCAACTCGAACTTGCTGACCGTGATCTCCATGGTTCCCGCGGCTACGGCGGCCTCCACCGGCATAAAGTTCGTCTCCCGAAAATCGCCAAGAATCTTGCTACTTCTATTACTTCCTTATATCAAATGCAAAACCTATAAAACCAGCAGTAACAGTAGGCCCTGCGGAAACGTGGAAAACTCTTTCAACTGCCCTGTTCCCACCGACTTCTCCCGCCACCCTTGATGTGAGAAATCGGTCCCGTCTGCTTCGGAGCCCCTACTCTAACTTGCCCCTATTCCCGATTTCTCTCGATCCCTGCACAGCTTCCACATGAGATTCACAGCGCTCTGAGAGGAAGACTGTATTGCAAAGTGGAAATCTCGCGCAGACCCGCCCATTAACCGCCTAATTGCTCGGTCATTTTATTGATCAGCCTGTTCAAATCTTTATCGTTCTTGCGGACCTCTTCAATCTTCTCCACTGAGTGCAGAACTGTTGTATGGTGCTTGCCTCCAAACTGTCTTCCAATTTCCGGCAGCGACGCTTCTGTCAGATGCTTGGCCAGGTACATCGCAATCTGCCGCGGATACACAATCGCGCGCGAATTATTTTTCGCCTTAATTTCTACCAACCGCAGCCCGAACTGCTCGGCCACCATCTTCTGAATCGACTCGATCGTGACCTTGCGCGCCTGTGAATCGATAAAGTTTTTCAACACCTGCTGCGCATAGGGAAGAGTGATCTCTGCCCCGATCAAGGACGAGTGTGCCACCAACCGGATCAGCGCCCCTTCCAACTCCCGCACGTTCGACCGGATGTTCGACGCCACATACAACGCCACATCCGTCGGCAACGTGACCTTCTCCTGCTCCGCCTTCTTTTGCAGGATCGCAACCTTGGTCTCCAGATCCGGCGGCTGAATGTCGGCAATCAGTCCCCACTCGAACCGGCTCCGCAGCCGGTCTTCTATTTCTGCCAGCTCCTTCGGAGACCGATCGCTGGCAATCACGATCTGCTTCATCGACTCATGCAGCGCATTGAACGTGTGGAAGAACTCTTCCTGCGTCCGCTCCTTCTGCGCCAGGAACTGGATGTCGTCGATCAGCAACACATCCACATTCCGGAACTTGTCGCGGAACGACGTCATCTTGTCGTAGCGCAGCGAGTTGATCATATCGTTCGTGAACTTCTCGCTCGACACATAACAGATGGCTGCATGCGGCATGCGGCGCTTAATCTCGTGCCCAATCGCCTGCATCAGGTGCGTCTTGCCCATGCCAACCCCGCCATACAGAAAAAGCGGGTTGTAGGCTTTCGACGGACGTTCCGCCACCGCCTGGCATGCCGCATGCGCAAACTGGTTCCCGCTGCCGATCACGAACGCATCAAACGTGTAGCGCGGATTCAACTGCGCTGCCCCATCCCAATCAAACCGCGATTGTGACGGAGCCGCCGTTACCGGAGCCGCCGTTGCGCTCAGCCCGCCGTCGTGCCGCACGGGAGTCGCCGCTGGATCATCCTCCGGCGTCACGAACTTCACATCATTGAACCCGAGTCCCAAGACGTCGATCGCTTCCTGAATCAGGTCCGCGTACTTGTCGCCCGCGTGGCGAAATTCAACTGTGGGGACGCGCACAAACAACACGCCTCCACTCGAGTGGCTGTACCGTGTCGGTTTCAGCCACGTATCGTATGAGTGCCGGTTGATCTTTTTTTCCAGCGCATCGAGAATGCGCGCCCATGGGTTCGGTGAGAGGGTCGTTGTGCTTGTCGCTGACATATATGAAATATTTTCACCACGTGGCGCCCTGGCGGCTGGTGGAAGAGCGCCCGCTAATACTGCCGTTATGGAGTAGCTGGAACCGTTAATTTTACTGCGGATTGCGCCTGTTTTCTCGTCGCGCTGCAAAAATTAGTGGAGCTCAAAAGCAGGACCAGTCGTGCATACTAGCACAAAATATTTTGTTGTGTGGAAATCTTCGGCTGGACTTTCTCCGCGAGTCTCTATTCATCACTCCAACGCATCTCTCTGTCAAGTACCGCGCAAGTTAATGCCGCGCAAAATGTGCACTCACGACTGGAAATCAAAATCAGAAAAAGAAGATTGTCCAGAAAATTCGTCCGTGTTCACAAAATAAATACCTTGAACAGGCGATGTCCCACGTGGGGATTTTGACGTTCAGCGGCAAAAAGAATGCAGCCCACATTTGAATCGATGGCCTCATTCGTCATTTGAGCCGGTGATGCTGGTCACTGACAGGCAAAAGGTGGTGACGCAGGATGCTGATGGCTGAAATAAGGCCTACGGAAGTGCTGGCTTTGACAGATCAAGTTCTGATGTTGCTCCGTGACCGAACCTCTGATGTCGTTTTCGGAACACTCTTCCTGCTTATCGCCTTGGGCGCCTTGGGCATCGCCCTGATGCGCCGCCGGAGCGAAGTCGGCGTTCTCATCTGGCTGGGAGCTTTGAGTGCGATTGAGGCTCGCCCCCTGCTTCCTTTGTTGGATGACGCGAGACTTCTGCCGCACTGGCTTCACGTCACTCTTCCTTATCTTGGCAATGTTCTCTCGTATTTGGTCGTGGTTGTTGCTGTGCTCGCCTTTTTGCAGCTAAGCCAGGGCAAACTGCGGCTGCTTCTGCAAGGAATGACTTTAGTGGGATTGACGATAGCTTTAGCAGGTGTCGGCTTTTTCGTATTTACTGGCTCGTCCAACAAAGTAATGCCCTACAACCATCTCCTCGCGGCCTGTTTGCTCGCTGTCCTGGCACCCGTGGTCGCCGTGCCAATGCTCTCTCGCAAGTTCCTGATCCTGCCAGACCGCATTCCGGCTGTAGGCATATTTCTTTTCGCGATTGAAGCGTTGTACGGCAATTTGTCGCTCCCCCTGGGTTTCCAGAGTCCACCTGAAATCCTGGACCCACTGGGATTTACAGTCCTCTTCTTTTCTTTTGGGTATGTCGCCGCCCAGCGATTGAAAACAAGCCTCCCCACAGCCCACGGGGTTAGTTGACGGAACACCGATTCCGGCAAAACCCTCAATGCGTGTGATGGCCTTGGTTACATAAACCGGCGCTATACTCGCATTCAGCGTGCCGATTTCGCAGCAGAGGTCCCTCGTGGATTTCTACTCTTCCGTCGCTCCATGTCTTGTTATCTTATTTGCGCTTTTTGTTTCTCTGCTTTTCTTTCGTCGCATCCGCATTCTTTCCGCCAAGCCTTACACAAAGTGGCGCCGAAGTTGTGAGCGCATAGCTCTTTCGGCGGCTATTGTCGTGTCCTTGGCCGCGGCAGCAAGTACCGCATTCAATGCGCTTGCCATTCACCACTACCGCGCAATCTATCCCCCGCAAGGAAGACGCTACACCGTTGACGGTTACAATATGCATTTGTACTGCACGGGCGAAGGTTCTCCCACAATAGTTCTTGATGCGGGCCTGGGGAACGATTCGCTGATTTGGGCCGACGTGCAACCCACGCTATCGAAAACAACACAAGTCTGCTCTTACGATCGCGCCGGATTTGGCTGGAGCGATCTTCAACCCCGCCCGCGTGACGCCCACCGCATTACCGATCAACTGCACACGCTCTTGACTCAGGCGGGAATCAAAGGGCCGATCGTTTTGATGGGACACTCGATTGCAGGCCTATATATCCGTGATTACGCTGCCCGATATCCGCAGAATTTGTCCGGCCTGATATTTGTGGATGGCTCCACTCCCCTTCAGGAAGACCGCTTCCCTGGCCGGACCAAGTTAGTGCTTCTCAAGGCCAAGCTTGAGCTTCTGGAAACGAAGTGGTTATACGTCCTCGGTATACCGCGTATTACCGGGGACTGCAATATAGGAGAAGGATTCGAAACCTTAGCCGGGAAAATGCTATCGCAGGATCAGTGCCGTGCTGCGCTGTTCACCGCGCTGGAGCGCGAGGATGAGGATTTTCGACAATCCGGCAACGAGACGATCCACACCGGCCCATTCGGCGATCTCCCGATCTTGATCTTTTCGCAGGACAATCATCCCTCCGCCACCGAGCCACGATCAAAGGTGGATGAAATCTGGGATCAGATGCAAGAGGAGCTCAAAAGCCTGTCGACACGCAGCCGGAGAATCATCGCAAAGGGCAGTGGCCACTACATACAGGTTGACCGGCCTGATCTGCTGAATTCAAAAGTTGCGGATCTTATTCGGCAGATTCGGGGTGAGGCGCCGCCGTCAACCGACTATGGCACAACGAAAACAGAATAGTCGACTTCCGGTGTTCCAGCGTTGTTGTCGTAATATCCCGGCTTCACTCTTCACTGGAGAACCGTTCGCCTGCATTTTTCTGTGAGCGCCTCTTTACCCGTGCTTTCGTACTCATGCCGCTGCGCAAATCACTAAAGAGCGAAGCGCGGTAGGAATTCCCTGTGCGCCCCCCTGTGCCCTCTGTGGTGAAGCCGTTTTCCGCGCGACCACAACTGCTACCCCGCTTTTTTCCTCACGCGCGTTCCCATCCGCAATAGCTTCCTCACCGTCCCAGTCGGCAGCCGCTTCATATGGTCATGCAGCTCCGTGACCGCCTCAAAGAATCCGGCCATCGCTTCCAGCCGCTCTCGGGTGTAATCAGCGCCCGGCTCCTTCGGATCCAGATCTGCCAGGCACCGCCTCAGCATCTCCCGCGTCGGATCGATCTCTCTCCGCTTCCGCTGCTCGATCACCAGCCGGAACATCTCCCAGACATCGCGCATCGACTCGTAATGTTCCCTTCGGTCCCCCAACACATGCACGGCGCGCACGATTCCCCACGTCTCCAGCTCTCGAATCGATGTGCTCACATTCGACCTCGCCACGCTCAAGGTTTTCGCAATGTCCTCGGCCGGCACGGGCTTTGGCGACAAGTACAACAGCGCATGAATCTGCGCCACCGTCCGGTTGATCCCCCACTTCGTCCCCATTTCTCCCCAATGCAAAATGTATTGCTTCTGCAATCCAGTCAGTTCCGCCATATCGGTCCTTTCAGTAATAACTGAATTGTACGCTCGCCCGAGGAGCTCGGTCGTGCGGTTTCGATCGGTCCCAGGGAGGCGAACACTAAGCGAGGTTAAAGGAGGTTCTACGCGAAACACCTGAGAGGCGGGAGCGAGCGTATCAGCACAGTCCGGGGCGAGCCCCAGAGTGGTGTGGTCCGTGAAGCTGATCTCCTAATTCACCGGCCGGTCCGACGGATCGCTCAATGAAATCAGTCTTCCGGGCGGGTACTCCGCCGGTGTCAGCGGCGCCTCCGGGTTCTGCGTGACAATGGTTAATACCTGTCCGCTACGGACCCCTTGAATGGTTAGGCTCTGACTTTCCACCGCCACCACCCGGTACTCTTCGTCAAAGATTCCCCACTGTTCGGCCTTCATAATGAATTCGGATGCATAAACCTATACCGAAGGCTTCAGGTTAATTTTCGTAAAATTTTCCTCATCAACCTTGACAACAGCATCCGTCCTGATCTACTGGCACGATGCGCGCAGAAAAAGATAGGTCATCCTGTAGAAAGAGGCGAGACTGAATCACCTCGGTAACGGCGGCCGAGAATGTTACCGGTGCGGTGGATCGCAGGTGGCCGCCCGCGGCGTGAATCCTGGGAGACGCAACGCTGCCTACAAACGTTTCAAAATCGCTATCCACCTTCTACAATCAAAATCCGGATGGACCCCGCCCGCATCGCCGAATTGCTTACGCCGTTTCTGAAAAGTTCAACTCCTTGTCATTCCGGCGAGTCGCAAAGCGACAGGGAGAATTCTGCTTCTCTGTCCCCAAACCAACTGCAAGCTATATCGACGTACGTCGATATACTTCAGCGCTGGAATGCACGCGTGAATCTCACCGCAATCCGTGACGAAGAAGAAATAGTTACCCGCCACTTCGGCGAAAGCCTCTTCACCGCTCGCCATCTGTTTCCCCTGTGTTCCCCTGTGCCCCCTGTGGTGCAAGGTTTAGCAGTCGCCGATGTCGGGTCCGGCGCCGGCTTCCCCGGAATCCCCATCAAGCTCTGGGCTCCCCAGACCTCGCTGACTCTTATCGAATCGAACCACAAGAAAGCCACTTTCCTCCGCGAAGTTGCCCGCGTTCTTACATTGACGGACATCAATATACAAAATGCTCGTGCGGAAGCGCTTCCTCCGTGCTCATTCGACCTCGTTACCCTCCGCGCGGTCGAACGCTTCAAAGCGATCCTACCGGTCGCCGCTGGCTTGGCCACCCCCGCAGGACGCCTCGCCCTCCTGATCAGCTCCGCCCAGCTCGAAGCCGCTCAGGCTTGCCGGCCACACCTGAGGTGGTCACAGGCGATTTCTATCCCTAAATCTCGCTCTCGCGTGCTGGCGATCGCCCACATGAGCCCGGTAGCTTGACGAACCAAATTAGTTAAAGTGGAGCGAAGATGGTGAGTGCAAGGCAACAACTTTTCCTTACAGTAGGGGAGTAGCCCGAGATCTGGCGATTCAGTGGGAAATATTAGCGCATATGTTGCGAATTGCATCACTCTCGGGGAAAGTTTTCCACAGTGTTCCTGCAGGAACACTTCTTGAGTTTTGCAAGTGTTTGTTCACTTCTAGGTGCTCGATTCAGCCGCCGCTCCTGACCAAAACACGCTGAGTGTTCCCGCAGGAACACTTTGACCCTTTCGCACCTCCCCAATTCCAAGACCGTTTAAGCAGCTCCTTAATCCACCGTCAGGGCAACGAGTGGCCGCAGAGAATGGCTGGGGCACCCCATAAGATGGCTCACGAGAAGTGTTCCTGCAGGAACACTTCTCCAATTCTAGAAATGCCGCTTGAATTTCCTGCAGGAACATCGGACGTGTTTTGCACACAAATTCACTTACACGCACAGCACTTCTTCATTGAATTGCGATCTGAAGCGAAGTATCCTGCCAGTGCTCTGCTTCTCCTTACAATTCAATGGGACGTGTAATCGCTGTTGCCAATCAGAA
>Ga0070735_10000059_pt1 | contig 137919 bp, 138 predicted proteins | sample Coa_R1_FD_66443 | JGI IMG/M metagenome (GOLD analysis project Ga0070735, IMG submission 66443) | Surface soil microbial communities from Centralia Pennsylvania, which are recovering from an underground coalmine fire - Coalmine... | ecosystem: Environmental > Terrestrial > Soil > Unclassified ... | reverse complement strand
CGAAGCAGATCCTCTCGGTCTCGACGGCGCTCATCCCCTTCGTCGAGCACGACGACGCCAACCGTGCCCTCATGGGCGCCAACATGCAGAAGCAGGCGGTGCCGCTCCTCGTGCCCGAGGCGCCCTACATCGGCACGGGCATCGAGGCGAGGGCGGCGAACGACGCCGGCGAGGTCATCACCGCCGAGGGCGACGGCAAGGTGACCGAGGTCGGCGGCGGCCACCTCACCGTCGAGTACAAGGCCGGCCAGAAGGACCGCCTCGGCCAGGAGCTCGGGCGCAAGGTGTACCCGATCGCCAAGTTCCGCCGCTCGAACCAGAACACCTGCATCAACCAGAAGGCGCTCGTCTCGGAGGGACAGGACGTCTCCGAGGGCGACCTCCTCGCCGACGGCCCGTCCACCCACAACGGTGAGCTGGCGCTCGGCAAGAACCTCCTCGTGGCGTTCATGCCCTGGGAGGGCTTCAACTACGAGGACGCCATCATCGTGTCCGAGCGCCTCGTGCGCGACGACGTGCTCACCTCGATCCACATCGAGGAGCACGAGGTCGACGCCCGGGACACCAAGCTCGGCGCCGAGGAGATCACCCGGGACATCCCGAACCTCTCCGACGACATCCTGGCGGACCTCGACGAGCGCGGCATCATCCGCATCGGCGCCGAGGTCGGCCCGGGCGACATCCTCGTCGGCAAGGTCACCCCGAAGGGCGAGACCGAGCTCACCCCCGAGGAGCGCCTGCTGAGGGCCATCTTCGGCGAGAAGGCGAGAGACGTCCGCGACACGAGCCTCAAGGTGCCGCACGGCGAGTACGGCAAGGTGATCGACGTCCGGGTCTTCTCCCGGGACGACAGCCACGAGCTGCCGCCCGGCGTGAACCAGCTCGTGCGGGTCTACGTGGCCCAGAAGCGCAAGATCTCCGAGGGCGACAAGCTCGCCGGGCGCCACGGCAACAAGGGCGTCATCTCGAAGATCCTGCCGATCGAGGACATGCCCCACCTGGCCGACGGCACCCCGGTCGACATCATCTTGAACCCGCTCGGCGTGCCGAGCCGGATGAACGTCGGACAGGTGCTCGAGGGCCACCTCGGCTACGCCGCCCGCTGGGGCTGGCAGGGCGTCGGGGCCGACGGGACGGTGCGCGGCACCGAGACGAAGACCCGGCCGAAGACGGACCCGGCGGTCTGGATCTCGACGCCGGTCTTCGACGGCGCCCACTGGGACGAGTCCGAGGAGGCGGGCCGCAAGCCCACCATCAAGAGCCTCTTCGAGAAGCTCGAGTCGGACGCGGTCGACGGCGGCCGGCGCCTCATCGGCCCCGACGGCAAGGCCCAGCTCTACAACGGCCGCACCGGGGAGCCGTACGACAACCCGGTCATGGTCGGCTTCGTCTACATGCTGAAGCTGGCCCACCTGGTCGACGACAAGATCCACGCCCGCTCGACCGGCCCGTACTCGATGATCACCCAGCAGCCCCTTGGTGGGAAGGCCCAGTTCGGCGGACAGCGCTTCGGGGAGATGGAGGTGTGGGCCCTCGAGGCCTACGGCGCCGCCTACGCCCTGCAGGAGCTGCTCACGATCAAGTCGGACGACGTGCTCGGCCGGGTGAAGGTCTACGAGGCCATCGTGAAGGGCGAGAACATCCCAGAGCCGGGGATCCCCGAGAGCTTCAAGGTGCTCATCAAGGAGATGCAGTCACTGTGCCTGGACGTCGAGGTCCTCTCGACGACGGGCGAGGAGATCGAGATGCGCGAGCTCGACGAGGACGTGTACCGCACGGCCGAGGAGCTCGGCATCGACATCAGCCGTCCAGAGCGCGGGTCTGACGAGGAGGACGCTCGTCGGGCGGCGGAGAGGAGTTTCTAGAGGTGCTCGACGTCAACGACTTCGACCAGCTGCGCATCGGCCTCGCCACGGCGGACGACATCCGCACGTGGTCGCACGGCGAGGTGCGAAAGCCCGAGACCATCAACTACCGGACGCTTCGGCCTGAGAAGGACGGACTCTTCTGCGAGAAGATCTTCGGCCCGACGAAGGACTGGGAGTGCTACTGCGGCAAGTACAAGCGCGTCCGGTTCCGCGGCATCATCTGCGAGCGCTGCGGCGTCGAGGTCACCCGCTCGAAGGTGCGCCGCGAGCGGATGGGCCACATCGAGCTCGCCGCCCCGGTCGTGCACATCTGGTATCTGCGGGGCACCCGCTCCTGGCTCGCCTACCTCCTCATGGGGACCGAGGCGCGTGAGGAGCTGAAGGCCAAGCAGCTCGAGAAGGTCATCTACTTCGCCGCCTACCTCGTCACCAAGGTGGACGAGGACAAGCGGCACACGGACCTCCCGAACCTCGAGGCCGAGCTCCAGACCGAGATCACCGAGATCGAGCGGGCCCGCGACCTCGAGGCCGAGCGCCGTCTCGCCGAGCTCGAGAAGGAGCTCGCCGAGCTCGAGAAGGAAGGCGCCAAGGAGTCCGAGATCCGCGCCCGCCAGCGCGCCGTCGAGCGCGAGGTGACCTCGGTCCGCGAGCGCGCCGCCCAGGACGTCGAGCTCGCCAAGAAGGCCTTCGACGAGCTGCAGAGCCTGCACGCCCGCAAGATCATCGAGGACGAGCTCGTCTGGCGCGAGCTGAAGGGACGCTACGGCGCCTACTTCGAGGGCGGCATGGGGGCCGAGGCCATCGCCAGCCTCATCGACCACCTCGACCTCGACGAGGAGGAGGTCAAGCTCCGCGAGGCGATCGACCCGACCGACGGGCGCCGCCCCCTCTCGGCCCAGCGCAAGCAGAAGGCCATCAAGCGCCTGAAGATCGTCTCGGCCTTCAACCGCCGCGACGAGAACGGCCGCCGGGCGAACGACCCGAGGGCGATGATCCTCGAGGCCGTCCCGGTCATCCCGCCGGACCTGCGGCCGATGGTGCAGCTCGACGGTGGTCGTTTCGCCACGAGCGACCTGAACGACCTCTACCGCCGGGTGATCAACCGCAACAACCGGCTGAAGAGGCTGCTCGACCTCGGCGCCCCCGAGATCATCATCAACAACGAGAAGCGGATGCTGCAGGAGGCGGTCGACGCCCTGTTCGACAACGGCCGCCGCGGCCGGCCCGTCACAGGCCCCGGCAACCGCCCGCTGAAGAGCCTCTCGGACATGCTGAAGGGCAAGCAGGGCCGGTTCCGCCAGAACCTGCTCGGCAAGCGGGTCGACTATTCGGGCCGTTCGGTCATCGTGGTCGGCCCGACCCTGAAGCTCCACCAGTGCGGGCTGCCGAAGCTGATGGCCCTCGAGCTCTTCAAGCCCTTCGTCATGAAGCGGCTCGTCGACTCCGAGATCGCCCAGAACATCAAGTCGGCCAAGCGCATGGTCGAGCGGCGCCGCTCGCAGGTCTGGGACGTGCTCGACGAGGTGATCAAGGAGCACCCCGTCCTGCTGAACCGGGCGCCGACCCTCCACCGCCTCGGCATCCAGGCCTTCGAGCCGGTGCTCGTCGAGGGCAAGGCCATCCAGATCCACCCGCTCGTCTGCACGGCGTTCAACGCCGACTTCGACGGCGACCAGATGGCCGTCCACCTGCCGCTCTCGGCCGAGGCGCAGGCCGAGGCCCGCGTCCTCATGCTGTCGGCGAACAACATCCTCTCGCCGGCGACCGGTCGCCCGGTGACCGTGCCGACCCAGGACATGGTCTTCGGGGCCTACTACCTCACCCTCACGGCCGACGGCCTGGCGGGCGAGGGGCGGGTCTTCCGGGCCCTGCACGAGGTCGAGCAGGCCTACGAGGCAGGCGACGTGCACCTGCACGCCAAGATCAAGCTCCGCCCGAGCGGTGCCGGCTACTGCTTCCCGCTTCGCGGGGTGCGCAACGCCGGAGCGCCCGAGGAGGAGGAGCCGGCTGAGATCGAGACCACGCCCGGCCGCCTCTTCTTCAACAGCGCCCTTCCCGCGGACTTCGGTTTCGTCAACACCGTCGTCGGCAAGCGGGCGATGAGCATCGGCACGATCGTCGAGCACCTCGCCGCCAACTACCCGAAGGCGCAGGTGGCCGAGAGCCTCGACCGGATCAAGGACCTCGGGTTCCGTTTCGCCACGAAGTCCGGGCTGACGATCTCGATCGACGACGTGAAGACGCCTCCGGAGAAGGCCGAGATCCTCGACCGCTACGAGCGCGAGGCCGAGAAGGCCGAGACGCAGTTCAAGCGGGGCATCATCACCGACGACGAGCGGCGCCAGAAGGAGATCGAGATCTGGACCTCCGCCAACTCGGAGGTGGGCCGCGCCATGGAGCGGACGCTCGCCACGATCAAGTTCAACCCGCTCGACATGATGGTGGACTCGGGAGCCCGAGGGAACCCGCAGCAGGTCCGCCAGATCGCCGGCATGAAGGGCCTCGTGTCGAACCCCCGGGGCGAGATGATCCCGAGGCCGATCAAGTCCTCGTTCCGTGAGGGCCTCTCGGTGCTCGAGTACTTCATCTCCACCCACGGCGCCCGCAAGGGCCTCGCCGACACCGCCCTTCGCACGGCCGACTCGGGCTACCTGACGCGCCGTCTCGTCGACGTCGCCCAGGAGCTCATCATCCGGATCGAGGACTGCGGGACGACCCGCGGCATCTGGATCGAGGACGTGGCCGAGGACCAGGCCGGACGGCGGTCGTACCTCGAGACGAGGGCCTTCGGACGGGTGCTCGCCGAGAAGGTGAAGCTCGCCGACGGGCACACCCTCGACGCCGGGCTCACGCTCGGCGACGCCGAGGTGCACCAGCTGGCGGCCGACCCCGGGATCGACCGGATCCGCGTGCGCTCGGTGCTCACCTGCGAGAGCGAGCACGGCGTCTGCGCCAAGTGCTACGGCCAGTCGCTCGCCACCGGGCGTGAGATCGAGCTCGGCGAGGCCGTCGGGGTCATCGCCGCCCAGTCCATCGGCGAGCCGGGCACCCAGCTCACGATGCGGACCTTCCACACCGGTGGTGTGGTCGGCGAGGACATCACCCACGGCCTGCCGCGCGTGGTGGAGCTCTTCGAGGCTCGCACCCCGAAGGGTGCCGCCGTCCTTGCCCGCGAGCCGGGCGTGGTCCGAGTCGAGGAGGACGAGACGGGACGCCGCGTCACCGTCGTCGCCGACGACGGCTCGGAGCAGACCGTGACGCTCTCGCCCCGCGCCCACCTCGAGGTGTCCGACGGCCAGGAGGTCCACCCGGGCGACGCCCTCGTCGAGGGCCCGAAGGACCCGAAGGAGCTCCTCGAGATCAAGGGCATCCGGGAGACCCAGCAGTACCTCGTGGAAGAGGTGCAGAAGGTGTACCGGGACCAGGGCGTGTCGATCCACGACAAGCACATCGAGCTCATCGTCCGCCAGATGCTGCGCAGGGTGCTCGTCGCCGAGCCGGGCGACGCCCAGTTCCTGCCCGGTGAGCGGGTGGACTCCCAGCGCTACGCGGCGGTCAACCGGGAGCTCGTCCAGGCGGGCAAGCGGCCGGCCGAGGGACGCCCGGAGCTCATGGGCATCACGAAGGCGTCGCTCGCCACCGACTCGTGGCTCTCGGCGGCCTCCTTCCAGGAGACCACCCGGGTCCTCACCGAGGCGGCCATCGACGGGCGCTCGGACCAGCTGTTCGGCCTGAAGGAGAACATCATCATCGGCAAGCTCATCCCGGCCGGGACCGGCATGATGCGCTACCGGTCGGTGGAGGTGGTGACGCCGGAGGCGGAGCACCTCTCCTTCTGGTCGTCCGACCTCGACGGGGGCCTCGACGACGGCAGCCCGGCGGACCTGGCGGCGTGGCTCCGCGACGTCGGCCGGTCGTCGCTCGGCGAGGGCGAGCCGTACGCCGCCTACGAGGGCGGAGACGGGGGGTTTGCCAGCTTCGGGCCGGCGGACGACCTCGGCGCCATCGGCGACCCGTACGACACGAACGGCCTCGACGGGTTCCAGACCCCCGAGGAGGGGTCGGCCTAGCTGTTCCTTGGAGTGCCGGTACCGGCCCGGCGGTGGGTTCGCCCGCTGCCGGGCCGTGCCGCGTTCGGGGGCCGTGCGGGCGGGGTCGCTATGGGCTCGGCTGGATGCCGCGGTCGCCCGCCGGCTGGCGCCTCGCGCCGGGCGCCCGCCGCCGCCGGCCGCCTCAGGCGTCGCGGCGCAGGTCGTGCCTCTGCGGGAGCGGCTCGAAACCCGCCGAGCGGTACGTGGCGACGCCGCCGACGTTCGAGCTCGGGGTCGAGACGAGCGCGCTCGACGAGCCCATCTCCTGCAGGGCGCCCGCCGCGGCGAGGGTGATCGCCGTGCCGAAACCGTGCCCGCGCTGCTCCCGGTGCACGCCGAGCGGCTCGATGAGCCCGGGCCTCCCCGGGCCGGCCGACCACACCGTCGTCGCCGCCACCGCGTTGCCGGCGTCGTCGTAACCGACGAGACAACGCGCCTCGCCGTAGAGCGGCCCGGCCGCCATCGTGAGCCAACGCTCGTCGGTGAAGCTCGAGCTGTCGAACGACGCCCGCTGTACCTCGGTCCGCACGTGCGCCCGCTCCGGGCCGATCAGCTCGATCCGGAGGTCGGGAGCGCGCACCGGCGCCCCGAGGTCGCGACGCAGCGGCGACCACGGCACGTCGCGGGCCCAGCCGGCCTCGGCCAGGAGGCTGTGAAGGAGCGCCCCCGTCGGGGCTTCGAGGAAGACCGTGCCCGCCGGGAGGACTCCTCGCTGCGGCTCGCTCAGGTCGCCGACCAGCTCTCGGGCGAGCTCCTCGTCCTGGTGCGCATCGGGCGCGAGGGCGAGGCGCAACAGCGTGGGAGAGTCGAGCAGGCCGGCGGCGACGACCTGCCCGTGCCGAGTCCAGGTCCGCACCGCCGCGGCCGCCGCCTCGGCGCCGAAGCGCCAGAACCAACCGAGGTCCCCCGGGTGCAGCTGCACCGGCCCGCCCTCGTGCTGCCAGTCCCGCAGGGCGTCCAGGGCGGCGCCCAGCCCGTCGACCCCGGGGCTCTCCAGCACGCTCGTCACCCGCCGATCTAAGCACCGTCCGACGACGCGGCTCCCCAGGGGCCCAGCGGGCGACTGGGCCGTACCAGATGCGAAGCCTCGACCAGACCGACGACTCGCCTTGGCTTGGACCCTGCGGCCAAGCGCACTGGTACGAGCACGCGGCGAGGCTTACGCAGGCTCCATGCCGAAGCGGGACATCAGCTGTCGCTCCTCCTCGGGGGAGGGGGCGGCGTCCCGGTTCCACAGCTCGTGGAGCTCGGCGAAGTAGGCGTCCATCGCCGGTGCGTGGATGACGAGGAGCCGTGCGGTCACGTCGCCGGCGTTGCCGAAGGTGTGCGCCGTGCCTCGCGGGACCAGCACGAACTCGCCTGGCCCGAGGACGAGCTCCTCAGCCTCGACGACGACGCCGATGCGGCCGTCGAGCCCGAAGTACGCCTCGCTGCAGTTGGTGTGGCGGTGAGGCGGCGGGCGCCGGCCTGCCGGCGGCAGGGTGCGCTCCATGACCGAGAGGTCGCCGTCGTCCAGTTCTGCGACCGCTTTGAACCACATGACGCTGCCGCGGGCCTGGAACTCCGACACCGCCTCGCCCGGGCCGAGGACCCGGCAATTTGCGGCGGCACCGTCTCGGCTCGGCCGGAGTCGGTCGGGGCGGGGGTCGTGCACCGCCCCCGAGGCTAGGCGGCGGCTCCGAAGCCCGGGGGGCGTTCGTTCGCTGACGGACCCCTGCCCTTTGTTCAGACGAGGGTCGCGTCGACGTCGTCACGGGCGATGTCCCCGTCGTTCGTCACGATCCTCAGACCGAGGTGGCGCGCCTGTGCGACGAGGAGCCTGTCGAAGGGATCCCGATGAAGGTGAGGGAGGCTCGCCACCTCGAGGGCGTGGGCGTTGCTCGACGGCGAGCGGCCGGGCTCCGATGGCCCGCACCCGGTCAGGGACGTACCGCGTCGGGTCGTCGGGGAGCTCGAGCCCGCCGAGCTGGACCTTGATGGCGATCTCCCACGAGCTGGCGGCCGACACGAGGAGCTCGTTGCGCGGGTCCTCGAGGATGCCGAGCTGCCCACCGAGACGCTCGGGCTCGGTGAGCAGCCACAAGAAGACCTCCATCGTCCGAGGAAGGCGCCGGCGGGGCCGGCTACTAGGTGATCGAGATGACGTCGAGCCGCCCTGGCGTCGAGCCGGCGAGGGAGACCGATCCGGACAACAGGTGCGCCACCACGTCGAGCGAGGTCGTGCCTGCGACCCAGGTCTCGATCGTCTCGGTGTGCTTCGCCCCGGCCCTCGTGCACGAGAACGTCTCGACCAACGGCTGCCCCGAGCCCTCGTCGCTGAGCGTGCCGGACACGAAGGAGCCCTTCGGCATCGTGACCAAGAGGGAGTGGTCCGTCACCGCCTCTCCAGGTCGGCGGGACGCTGTCCCGGAGTCGATCCGCACGGCGCCCTTCGGCGTCCCGAGCTTCGTGATGCGGTTGAGCGTGAGCGAATCGGACAGCCGTGACTGGACGGCCACGGCGTAGCCGGCCGTCATGAACACCGCCGAGTCCGCCGCTTTGGCCGGAGCGCAGGTGCTCGGGGTGGGCGGGAGGCAGTCGTGTCCCAGTTCGAGCATGTTCGGAGCCGAGAAGCTGAGAGCGGAGGGCCCGAGCCGGCCGAACACCTTGAGGCCGGTCGTGAGCGTGACCTGGCCTTTCAGCGTCCCCGTGTAGTCCGTGGCCGTGCCGGTCACACAGGCGGCGGCCTCGTGGGAGGTGGCGGCGAACGTGAGGCTGACCTTGGCGAGCGGGGCCGTCGACGAGCTTGGCGGTGCGAGGCGCCAGGACCCCGAGGAGACAGAGGCCAGGCTCGAGGCGGGCACCTTCATGGTCCAGGTGTGGAGCTCCACCGCCGTCCCGGCGGTGTGCTCGAGCGAGAGACCGAGCTCGCCGTCCTGGTAGGTGACCCGAAAGACCATGGCGAGGCGTCCGAGGTTGACGTCGGCGGTCCCGCTCGTGAGCCCGACACTCACCGCCCCCATCGCCGGCAGGCGGGCGCCGCCGCCCTGCGGTTCGGCCGCAGACGCGGCCACCACCGCCAACGGGATCGTCGCGACGACGAGAGAGGCTGACGCAAGGGCGGCGACGAAGCGTGCTCGCCGCAGTCTGGATGGGAACATCTGTGCCCCTTCCTCCACGACCCGAGGCTCACAGCTGTCCCACATCGAGTCTCGCACCGCCGAAGCGGTCCCGCCCCTCGTGGCGAGCGACCGCCCGCCCCGGCCCGGGGCCAGGAGGAGGCCATCTGTCCTGCTGGTATAGTGATCAGGCCCTCCGGCGCCCCGTTCCGGCGCGCCGTGAGGCAAGAAAGAGCGCTCTCGGAGAGGTTTTCGCGTGCCCACCATCGCCCAGCTCGTCCGCAAGGGACGGGAGTCGAAACGGACGAAGACGAAGACGCCGGCGCTGCGCGGCGCGCCCCAGCGGCGCGGCGTGTGCACGCGGGTCTACACGACGACCCCGAAGAAGCCGAACTCCGCCCTGCGCAAGGTGGCGCGTGTCAGGCTCACGAGCGGGGTCGAGGTGACCGCCTACATCCCCGGCGTCGGCCACAACCTGCAGGAGCACTCGATCGTGCTCGTGCGCGGCGGCCGTGTGAAGGACCTGCCGGGCGTGCGCTACAAGATCGTCCGCGGGACGCTCGACACCTCGGGCGTCCGTGACCGCGCCCAGGCGCGCAGCCGCTACGGCGCCAAGAAGGAGAGCTGAGGTGCCCCGCAACGGTCCCCCGGCCCGCCGGGACCTCGTCCCGGACCCGGTCTTTCGCTCGGTGCTCGTCACCCAGCTCGTGAACAAGATCCTCTCTCGGGGCAAGCGGTCGCTCGCCGAGCGCATCGTCTACGACGCCCTCGAGGTGGTGCGCGAGAAGACCGGCTCGGACCCCATCGCAGCCCTGAAGCGGGCGCTCGACAACACACGGCCGGAGCTCGAGGTGAAGAGCCGGAGAGTCGGCGGCGCCACGTACCAGGTGCCGGTCGAGGTGAGGCCCCGCCGGGCGACGACCCTCTCGATCCGCTGGCTCGTGCAGTTCGCCCGCCAGCGCCGCGAGCGGACGATGGTCCTCAAGCTCGCCAACGAGATCCTCGACGCCTCGAACGGCCTCGGTGCCGCCGTGAAGCGCCGGGAGGACATGCACAAGATGGCCGAGTCGAACAGGGCCTTCGCGCACTACCGCTGGTAAGGCCGGGTAGGCAGGCCCGGGCCGCCCAGAGTCGGCGACGGGCGCGCGGGCCGGGAAGGGGCGCTCCAGCCGGAGCACGATCCGCCAAGGGGCTCAGCTGGGAAGATCCAGGTGGCGCCCGGTGTTGACCACACGGGAGCCGCCCGATCCGCACCCCCGGCGGGGCGTCGGGGTATGGCTGCTCAGGCACCCGCCCTCTCGAGTGCTCGGTCGCGGGGCGCGCCAGCGCCCGGCGGGCGAGACGGGCGGCAGGCCGAGCCCCCCGCCGAGCGCCGACCAGCAGCCGAGCGAGCCGAAGAACGAACTGACCAGGACCGACAGATCACCTAGAGAAGAAGAAACGACCCCATGACTTCAATCCGCGAATTCCCCCTGGCGAGGACCCGCAACATCGGGATCATGGCCCACATCGACGCGGGCAAGACGACCACGACCGAGCGGATCCTCTACTACACGGGTCGTAACTACAAGATGGGTGAGGTCCACGAGGGCGCCGCCACCATGGACTGGATGGTCCAGGAGCAGGAGCGGGGGATCACGATCACCTCGGCCGCCACCACCTGCCGCTGGCGGGACACCTGGATCAACATCATCGACACGCCGGGCCACGTCGACTTCACCGTCGAGGTGGAGCGCTCGCTGCGCGTCCTCGACGGGGCCGTCGCCGTCTTCGACGCCGTCGCCGGCGTCGAGCCGCAGACCGAGACCGTCTGGCGGCAGGCGAACAAGTACCACGTCCCGCGGATCTGTTTCGTCAACAAGATGGACCGGGTCGGCGCCGACTTCGACCGCACGATCCTCATGATCAAGGACCGCCTCGAGGCCCAGCCGGCCGTCGTGCAGCTGCCCATCGGCGCCGAGGCGGGCTTCAAGGGCGTCATCGACCTCATCGGGATGAAGGCGCTCGTCTGGGAGGAGGGCATGGGCGAGAAGTGGACGATCGAGGAGATCCCCGCCGGGCTCGTCGACGCCGCCGAGAACGCCCGCCACCAGCTGGTCGACGTCCTCTCCAACTTCGACGACACGGTCATGGAGAAGTACGTCGGCGACGAGGAGATCACCGCCGACGACCTCCGCAGAGCGCTCCGCCAGGCGACCATCCACAACCAGATCGTGCCGGTGCTGTGCGGGTCGGCCTTCAAGAACAAGGGCGTCCAGCCCATGCTCGACGCGGTGGTCGACTTCCTGCCGAGCCCCGTCGAGGTGGAGCCGCCGCTCGGGACCGAGCCGCGCAGCGGCGAGCCCGTCACGCGTGAGGCCCGCGACGACGAGCCGTTCGCCGCCCTCGCCTTCAAGATCATGAGCGACCCCTTCGTCGGCAAGCTCACCTACCTGCGCGTCTACTCGGGCACCCTCGACAAGGGGACGACGCTGCTCAACACCACGAAGGACCGCAAGGAGCGCATCGGGCGCATCCTCCAGATGCACGCCAACCACCGGGAGGACAAGGAGGCCATCTTCACGGGCGACATCGTCGCCGTCGTCGGCCTCAAGTCCACCACCACCGGCGACACGCTCTGCGACCCGTCGCACCCGGTCGTGCTCGAGCGGCTCGAGTTCCCCGAGCCGGTCATCCACGTCGCCGTCGAGCCGAAGACGAAGGCCGACCAGGACAAGCTCGGTAAGGCCCTCTACGCCCTGTCCGAGGAGGACCCGACCTTCCGCGTGCGGACCGACGAGGACACCGGCCAGACCGTCATCTCGGGCATGGGCGAGCTCCACCTCGAGGTGCTCGTCGACCGGATGCTGCGCGAGTTCAAGGTCGACGCCCACGTCGGAAAGCCCCAGGTCGCCTACCGCGAGACGATCCGGGACGCCGTCAACAAGATCGAGGAGCGCTACGTGCGCCAGACCGGCGGCCGCGGCCAGTACGGCCACGTCGTCATCGACCTCGAGCCGACGGGCCCCGGCGGCGGCTACGAGTTCGTGGACAAGATCACGGGCGGCGTCATCCCGAAGGAGTACATCCCGGCGGTCGACGCCGGCATCCAGGAGGCGATGAACTCCGGTGTGCTGGCCGGCTTCCCCGTGGTCGACCTCCGCGTGACCCTCACCTACGGGTCCTACCACGACGTCGACTCCTCGGAGATGGCCTTCAAGATCGCCGGCTCGATGGCCTTCAAGAAGGCCTGCCGGGCGGCCCGTCCCGTGCTCCTCGAGCCCATCATGGCGGTCGAGGTCGTCACGCCCGAGGACTACCTCGGCGACGTGATCGGCGACCTCTCGTCCCGACGCGGGCGGGTCGAGGGCATGGACCAGCGCGGGGCGAGCCAGGTGGTGCGGGCTCAGGTCCCGTTGTCCGATATGTTCGGCTACGCTACCGACCTGCGTTCGCGCACCCAGGGTCGGGCGACGTACACGATGCAGTTCGACTCCTACCAGGAAGTTCCCGAGTCGGTGTCGCGGGAGATCATCGCCCGCGTGACCGGCGAGTGACCCGGAAGGGTCACCGGGCCCGGGAGGGATCCCGGGAACGCATCAACGCACCACTGACGAGAACAAGAATTCATGAGGCGCGGCGCCAAGGGGGCGTCGCCGAGATCTAACGGAGCGGTCGGCACCAATGGCCAAGCAGAAGTTCGAGCGGACCAAGCCGCACATCAACATCGGCACGATGGGTCACATCGACCACGGCAAGACGACGCTGACCGCGGCGATCACCAAGGTCCTTCACGACCACAACCCGAACGTCGCCTTCACGGCCTTCGACCAGATCGACAAGGCCCCCGAGGAGAAGGCCCGCGGCATCACCATCTCGATCGCCCACGTGGAGTACGAGACGGACAAGCGCCACTACGCCCACGTCGACATGCCGGGCCACGCCGACTACATCAAGAACATGATCACGGGCGCCGCCCAGGTCGACGGCGCCATCCTCGTGGTGTCGGCCGCCGACGGCCCGATGCCCCAGACCCGTGAGCACGTGCTGCTCGCCCGCCAGGTGGGCGTGCCCTCCATCGTGGTCGCCCTCAACAAGGTCGACATGGTCGACGACGAGGAGCTCCTCGACCTCGTCGAGCTCGAGGTGCGTGAGCTGCTCAACGAGTACGAGTTCCCGGGCGACGACGCCCCCGTCGTACGCGTGAGCGCCCTCAAGGCGCTCGAGGGCGACGCCGAGGCCGCCGAAGGGGTCCTGGCGCTCATGAACGCCGTCGACGACTACATCCCCGAGCCGCAGCGCGACATCGACAAGCCGTTCCTCATGTCGGTCGAGGACGTCATGACCATCACCGGCCGCGGCACCGTCGTGACCGGCCGCGTCGAGCAGGGCATCCTCAAGGTCGGCGACGAGGTCGAGATCGTCGGCCTCCGCCCGACCCAGAAGACGGTCTGCACCGGCGTCGAGATGTTCCGCAAGCTGCTCGACCAGGCCCAGGCGGGTGACAACATCGGCGCCCTGCTGCGCGGCACGAAGAAGGAGGACGTCGAGCGCGGTCAGGTGCTCTGCAAGCCCGGCTCGATCACGCCCCACACCAACTTCGAGGCCAACGTCTACGTGTTGACCAAGGAGGAAGGCGGCCGGCACAAGCCGTTCTTCACGAACTACCGGCCGCAGTTCTACTTCCGCACGACCGACGTCACCGGCACGATCTCGCTCGCCGAGGGCACCGAGATGGTCATGCCGGGCGACAACACGACCATGACGGTCGAGCTGCAGAAGCCGATCGCCATGGACGAGGGCCTCCGTTTCGCCATCCGCGAGGGTGGGCGGACCGTCGGCGCCGGCCGGGTCACGAAGATCCTCAAGTAGGCGGGGGAACTCGGCGATGGCCGCGGCACAGCGGATCCGCATCAGGCTCAAGGCCTACGACCACGAGATCATCGACCAGTCGACGAAGAAGATCGTCGAGACGGTGCTCCGTACCCAGGCCAAGGTCCGCGGCCCGGTGCCGCTTCCGACCGAGAAGCACCGCTACACGGTGATCCGCTCCCCGCACAAGTACAAGGACAGCCGGGAGCACTTCGAGATGCGCATCCACAAGCGCCTCGTCGACATCGTCGAGCACACCCCGAAGACGGTCGACTCGCTCCAGCGCCTCGACCTGCCGGCGGGCGTGGACATCGAGATCAAGATCACCTGAGCTCGAAGCTTCGTCGCGGCGCCCGTTTCCCACGAGAGAGGGAGGCGGGCGCCGTGTCGCGTCCGGCCGCGGGCGCCGTGTCGCGTGGGGCCACCGGGGCCGTTCGGCCCTACCCATGAGCCCGGGGGCGGCGGACGATGGCCGCCGAGACCTCACTGCAGGAGGACCAATGCCTGACCTCGATCTCGTCGCGACCGCCCTCGGAGACCGCCCCGCCGACCTCGTCATCAGCGGCGGCCGGCTCGTCAACGTGTTCACCGGCGAGGTCTACCCCGCCGGGGTGGCGGTCCGGGGCCACCGCATCGCCCGGGTCGGCGACGTGTCCGACCTCGTGGGCGAGGAAACGACGGTCCTCGATGCGGAGGGCGCCTTCCTCGTTCCCGGGCTCATCGACGGCCACATCCATGTCGAGTGCAGCAAGCTCTCGCTCACGATGTTCGCCAACGCTGTCGTTCCGCACGGCACGACCGCTGTCGTGTCGGGGCTCGACCAGATCTTCGTCGTCGCCGGCTTGCCGGGCGTGCGCGAGTTCCTGGACGAGGCGGCGAGCGGGCCGCTCCGGGTGCTGTGGGGTGCCCCCTCGAAGCTGCCGTACACCTTCCCGGAGTCGGTCGTCGGCCACTCCTTCGGCCCGGCCGAGCACCACGAGGCCCAGGGGTGGCCCGAGTGCGTCGGCCTGTGGGAGACCGTGCAGGAGTTCGTCTACGAGCGCGACCAAAAGGTCCTCGAGGCGATGGACCTCGCCACCGAGCACCGCCTCCCGATCCTGTCCTGCGCCCCGCTCGCCGCGGGCGGCAAGATCGCCGCCCTCGCCTGTGCCGGGTTTCGTGCCGACCACGAGTGCTACTCCGCCGAGGAGACGCTCGAGAAGCTCCGCAACGGGATGTACGCCATGATCCGGGAGTCGTCCGTCGCCCACTTCCTCGACGAGAACATCCAGGTCGTGACGAAGCACCTCGCCAAGGCGGACCGGATCGGGTTCTGCACCGACGACGTCACGGCCCGTGACCTGCTCGCCCATGGTCATCTCGACCACCTCGTGCGCATGGCGATCGAGCGAGGCGTCGAGCCGATGACCGCCATCCAGATGGCGACCATCAACTGCGCCCAGATCTACCGGATGGACCACCTCGTCGGCTCCATCTCGCCGGGGCGGCTCGCCGACGTGCTCCTCGTCGACGACCTGGAGCGCTTCGAGGTGGGCAGGGTCGTCGCCAAGGGCAGCCTCGTCGCCGAGGGCGGTCAGATGCTGGAGCCTCTCCGGCCGCCCGCCCGCAGCCCTGCCCTCCTGCAGAGCATGCAGGTCAGGACGGTGGCGGCCGCCGACTTCGAGGTGCCTGCGGGATTCGCCTCGGGTCGGGCGACGGTGCTCTCGATGGCGATGTCAAAGGAGGTGCCCTTCGTCCGCACGCGTCGGGAGGTGGAGCTCGAGGTCCGCGAGGGTGTCGTCGTGCCCGACCCGGCAAAGGACGTTCTCGCCGTCGCGGTCGTGGAGCGCTACGGCAAGTCGGGACGCCGCCCCGTCGGGTTCATCTCCGGCTTCGGGCTGGAGCGGGGGGCGATGGCGTCGTCGGCGTCGCCCGATGACAACAACATCCTCTGCATCGGTGCGAGGGCCTCGGACATGGCAGCAGCGGTGCGGCACCTGGTGGCCGAAGGGGGCGGGCAGGTGGTCGTCGCCGACGACGAGGTGCTCGCCTTCCTCCCGCTGCCGATCGGCGGCATCGTGGCCGACCTCGCTCCCGAGGAGATGGCCGCCCGGGAGGAGGAGCTCGACGCAGCAGCCCGGCAGCTCGGGTGCCGGCTCCCGTCGCCTTTCATGTACCTCATCTTCCTCTCGGTCACCGCCATCCCGGACTATGCCATGACCGAGCGCGGGGTCATCGACTGCGTGAAGCTGGAGGTGGTCGACCCGGTCCTCCACGCCGAGGCCGTCTGAGCCCACGCCGAGGACGGCCTGCCAGCCGAGCCCGGCGCGGCGGGCCGCGGCGTGTGGGACAGTGGCCAGGTGCTCCTGCGATCGGTCTGCGTGTTCTGCGGCTCGAGCGCCGGCCACGACCCCGCCTTCGCCGAGATGGCCGGGGCGCTCGGCCGGGAGCTCGCCCGGCGCGACCTCCGCCTCGTCACCGGCGGCGGCCGGGTCGGGCTGATGGGAGCGGTCGCCGACGCCGCCCTCGGGGCGGGCGGCGAGGTGCACGGGGTGATCACCAAGGCCCTCGAGGGAAAGGAGATCGCCCACACCGGGCTCACCTCCCTCACGGTGGTCGACACGATGCACGAGCGCAAGGCCGCCATGTCGGACATGGCCGACGCCTTCGTCATGCTGCCGGGCGGCTTCGGCACCTGGGACGAGTTCTTCGAGGCGGCCACCTGGACCCAGCTCGGCGTGCACCGCAAGCCCTGCGGGGTGCTCGACGTCTCCGGTTACTACGAAACCCTCCGGGCGCTGCTCACCGGAGCCGTCGCGACCGGTTTCATCCGTGCCGACCACGGCGAGCTCGTGCACTTCGACACCGAGCCGGGCCGCCTCCTCGACCGCCTGGCCGCCTGGGAGCCGGTCCTCGTCGACAAGTGGCTCGATCGGGCGGAGCGCTGACGAAGGGCTGCCGGGCAGCCGGTCACGAGGGCGAGCGGGCCGGCGGCGGGGCCGCGAGCAGCTGATATAGTTGTTCGGTCGCCGGGTGATGGCCCGGCGGTGCGACGTCCGGAAGCGCCCCAGGCACCGCTCGGGGGACCTTCCGGCAGGAACGAGACAGCGCTCCGCTCCGGTTCGCCCGGGCGGAGCGCACGCACGAAACAGGGCTGCCCCGCCCGGCCGTGTACGCCACCCGGACCCCCATCCGGTCACGCGTGCGCCGACGCGCCGGGCCTGGCGGCTCCTCCGGACAACACGACGCGGCAGACAACGAGGACGGCACACGACATGGCCACGAAGGCGATCGTCGGCGAGAAGGTCGGCATGACCCAGGTCTGGGACGAGGCGCAGCGCGTCGTGCCCGTGACCGTGGTCAAAGTCGCGCCCCTACGGGTGGTCGCCGTGAAGACCCCGGAGGGAGCCGGCTACTCGGCCCTCCAGGTGACCTACGGCGTGCGACGCAACGGCTCGCTCAACAAGCCCGAGGCCGGGCACTTCGAGGCGGCCGGGGTCGACCCCGGGCGGCGCCTCGTCGAGCTGCGCCTCGAGGACACGAGCGGCTACGAGGTCGGCCAGGAGATCGACGCAGGCATCCTCGCGGCGGGCGAGAAGGTCGACGTGACGGCCATCTCGAAGGGCAAAGGCTTCGCCGGCGGCATGAAGCGCCACAACTTCCGCGGCCAGGGGGCCGCCCACGGCAACCACAAGAAGCACCGTGCCCCGGGATCGGTCGGCGCCTGCGCCACGCCGGCCCGGGTGTTCAAGGGGACCCGCATGGCGGGCCGCACCGGCGCCGGCCGGGTGACGACCCTCAACCTCGAGGTCGTCGAGGCGGATCCCGAGCGCGAGCTCGTCCTCGTGAAAGGCGCCGTGCCCGGGCCCCGCGGCGGCCTCGTCCTCATCCGCAACGCAGTGAAGGCGACGAAGTGATGTCCGACACCCTCGTCTCGTCCCCCTCCGAGCCCGTGAAGGTCGAGCGCCTGTCGCCCTCGGGCGAGGTCGTCGACACCGTCGAGCTCGACGGCTCCATCTTCGGGCGGGCCCCGAACGTGCCGCTCATGCACCAGGTCGTGACCGCACAGCTCGCCGCACGCCGATCCGGCACCCACTCGACGAAGACCCGTGCCGAGGTGGCCGGCGGCGGCGCGAAGCCGTACCGGCAGAAGGGGACCGGGCGCGCCCGCCAGGGGACGATCCGGGCGCCCCACTACGCCGGCGGTGGCATCGCCCTCGGCCCGAAGCCACGCAGCTACGCCCAGCACACGCCGCGCAAGATGACCCGCCTCGCCCTCTACGGAGCCCTCTCGGACCGCGCCCAGGAGGGCCGTGTCTGCGTCGTCAACGAGTGGGAGTTCGAGACGCCCCGCACGAAGGACGCCATCGCCGCCCTCTCCGCCCTCGGCGTCGAGGGGAGCGTCCTCGTCGTGCTCGGGCCCGACGACGCCACCGCCGAGCGCTCCTTCGCCAACCTGCCGGAGGTCGACCTCGTGACGGCCGAGCAGCTGACGGCGTACGACGTCCTCGCCAACGACTGGATCGTCTTCACGTCGGGCACCGTCCCAGGTGGCGTGACACCGGTCGCCGGCTCGGCTCCGGCCAAGAAGGCGCCTGCCAAGAAGGCCGCAGCCTCGAAGAAGGCCGCACCGGCCGCGACGGCCACCGACGAGACGGCCACCGACGAGGCCGCCACCGAGGAGGCCGCCGCCCACGAGACGTCGCAGGCCCGGGAGTCGGGCGATTCGGCCGGGAGCGAGATCGACGAAGAGGAGGGCGACAAGTGAGCGAGCGGCAGATCCTCATGCGGCCGATCGTGTCCGAGAAGTCCTACGCCCTCATGGACGAGGGGACCTACGTCTTCGTCGTCGAGAAGGCCGCCAACAAGATCGAGATCCGCGAGGCCGTCGAGAGCGCCTTCGGGGTGAGGGTGGCGAGCGTCAACACGATGAACCGCAAGGGCAAGCGCAAGCGGCAGCGCCGCATGGCGACCTACGGCAAGCGCCCAGACACCAAGCGAGCGGTCGTCCGCCTCGTCGGCGACGACCGCATCGAGCTGTTCGAAGGCTGAGGATCAGATGGCACTCCGCAAGCGCAAGCCGACGAGCCCGGGACGTCGCTTCCAGACGTCCTCGGACTTCAGCGAGATCACCAAGAGCGAGCCCGAGCGCACGCTCATCGTCCCGAAGGCAGGCACGGGCGGCCGCAACAGCTACGGGCGCAAGACTGCGCGCCACCGCGGCGGTGGCCACAAGCAGCAGTACCGCCTCGTCGACTTCCGCCGCGACAAGGACGGCGTGCCGGCCAAGGTCGCCTCGATCGAGTACGACCCGAACCGCAACGCCCGCATCGCCCTCCTTCACTACAAGGACGGCGAGAAGCGCTACATCCTCGCCCCGGCCCGCCTCGCCGTCGGCGACGTCGTGCAGTCCGGCCAGGGCGCCGACATCAGGGTGGGCAACGCCCTGCCGCTTCGCTACATCCCGGTCGGGTCGGTGGTGCACAACGTCGAGCTGCGCCCGGGCGGTGGCGGCAAGCTCGCCCGCGGCGCCGGCATGAGCGTGCAGCTCGTGGCGAAGGAAGGGGCGTTCGCCACGCTCCGGCTCCCCTCGACGGAGATGAGGCGGGTTTCGATCGACTGCAGAGCCACCCTCGGCGAGGTCGGCAACTCCGAGGCGGAGCTCGTCTCGGTCGGCAAGGCCGGGCGCAACCGCTGGAAGGGAGTGCGGCCGCAGACCCGTGGCGTGGCCATGAACCCGGTCGACCACCCGCTCGGCGGCGGCGAGGGCAAGAGCTCCGGTGGCCGCCACCCGGTGTCGCCCTGGGGCAAGAAGGAAGGCCGCACCCGCCGCCGGCACCGCCCGTCGGACCAGCTCATCATCCGTCGCCGCCGCACCCGCGGCGCCCGTCGCTAAGCGAAGCCTGGAGAGCAGATGCCTCGCAGCTTGAAGAAGGGACCGTTCGTCGACGACCACCTCTTGAAGAAGGTCGACGAGCTCAACACGCGCAACGAGAAGCGCGTGGTGAAGACGTGGTCCCGCCGTTCCACGATCATCCCCGACATGGTCGGCCACACGATCGCCGTGCACGACGGGCGCAAGCACGTGCCCGTCTACATCACCGAGTCGATGGTCGGGCACAAGCTCGGCGAGTTCGCCCCGACGCGGACGTTCCGGTACCACGCCGGCCAAGAGCGGGCGGGGAGGCGCTAGATGCCCGGTCTGAAGACCAACGAGCGCCCCGGCACCCGCGCCGTCCTGCGGCACTCCCGCATGTCGGCCTACAAGGCGCGCGAGGTGCTCGACCTCATCCGCGGCGAGGACTACGAGCGGGCGATGGAGATCCTCGAGTACTCCGAGCGCGGCGCCGCCGAGGTGATCGGCAAGCTCCTGCGGTCGTGCGCCGCCAACGCCGAGCACAACGACGGCCTCGTCGCCGAGGAGCTGTTCGTCTCGGCCTGCTTCGCCGACGAGGGCACCACCTTGAAGCGTTGGCGCCCGCGCGCCCGCGGCCGCGCCACCCGCATCCGCAAGCGGACGTGCCACATCACCGTCGTGCTCACCCGCATGCCCGAGGACGAGATCGCCCGACGCCGGGCCCGCATCGCCGCCGAGCAGGCCGAGCGCCGCGCCCGCCGCGTCGCCGGAGCGCGCCGCGTCCGCCGCCGGCCTGAGGTCGAGTCAGAGGCGGCCGAGCTCGAGCTCGAGGCGGGCGAGAGCACCGCGACGGCCGATCTCGAGGGCGAGGCCGGCGAGGCCGGGACGGGGGCGAAGGAGGCGGCCGACGCCGAGGCGCTCGCCGCCCTCGAGGAGGCCCGCGAGATCGAGAGCGAGGCCCACCACGCCGCCCTCGAGTCGGAGGCGGAGTCGTCCCTCGACTGGGCCCCGTCGGGGGAGACCGAGGCCGAGGCCGAGGCAGAGGCGGGCACCGCCGAGGACGAGGGCGCCGCCGCCGAGACCGAGGCAGCCGCCGAGCCGGCGGACGCCGAGGATGCCGCCGAGCCAGCGGACGCCGAGCAGGAAGACGAGGAGAGCTGATGGGCCAGAAGGTCAACCCGTACGGGTTCCGGCTCGGCGTCACCACCGACTGGAAGTCGCGGTGGTTCGACGACCGGAACTACCAGGACGCCGTCATCGAGGACTGGAAGGTCCGCGACTACCTCATGTCGCAGCTCGAGGCCGCCGCCGTGAGCCGCATCGAGGTCGAGCGCACGCGTGACCGCCTCCGGGTCGACGTCCACACGGCACGGCCCGGCATCGTCATCGGCCGTCGCGGCGCCGAGGCCGACCGGCTCCGCCGCCAGCTGGCGCGCATCACGCACAACGCCAACATCCAGCTCAACATCCAGGAGATCAAGCAGCCCGAGCTCGACGCCGCCCTGATCGCCCAGGGAATCGCCGACCAGCTGACGCGCCGCATCAGCTTCCGGCGGGCCATGAAGCGGGCGATCCAGACGGTCCAGAAGGCCGGAGCCCAGGGTGTCCGGGTCCAGTGCTCGGGCCGGCTCGGCGGGTCCGAGATGGCACGGCGGGAGTCGTACCGGGAGGGCCGCGTGCCGCTCCACACGCTGCGGGCCGACATCGACTACGGCTTTCGCGAGGCGCGCACGACGACCGGCCGGGTCGGCGTGAAGGTCTGGATCTACAAAGGCGACGTGCTGCCCTACAAGACGTCCGCCGAGGAGAAGATCTCCCGCGAGGCCGCCATGGCCGTCGGCGAGACGTCCGGTCAGGGTCGCCCGCGCCGGATCGTGAGCGCAGGCGGCGGCCGCCGCCGTCCGGACCAGGGCGAGCCCGGTTCGGTCGTCGAGACGCCGGAGGTGCCCGAGCCGACGGAGGCCGCCGAGGCAGCCGAGACGACGGAGGCTCCCCCCGAGGTCGAGCCGGGCGCCGAGGGCGCCCCGGCGTCGCCGCTTCCCGGCAGCGCCGGTGACGAGGCCCTCGAGCGCCTGCTCGCCGAGGAGGAGGAGATCGAGCGTCGCACCCGCGACCAGCACCACGACCTCCCCCACTTCCGCAGGGAGTCCGACTGATGTTGATGCCCCGCAAGGTCAAGCACCGCAAGCAGCAGCGCGGGCGCAGGTCCGGCATGGCAAAGGGTGGCGAGTCGATCAACTTCGGCGACTACGGCATCCAGGCCCTCGAGCCCGGCTGGCTCACCGCCCGGCAGATCGAGGCGGCCCGTATCGCCATGACCCGGCACGTCCGTCGTGGCGGCAAGGTGTGGATCCGGGTCTTCCCCGACAAGCCGGTCACCCAGAAGCCGGCCGAGACCCGCATGGGCTCGGGCAAGGGCAACCCGGAGCACTGGGTGGCCGTCGTGAAGCCCGGCCGCGTGCTGTTCGAGCTCTCGGGCGTCGACGAGGCGCTCGCCCGCGGCGCCATGGAGCGCGCCATCCAGAAGCTGCCGATCAAGGCGCGGTTCATGTCGCGCCCGGGCGTCGGCTCCACCCCGGAGGTGCAGGTCTGATGCCGACCCCCGCCGAGATGCGCGAGTACGACGACGACGAGCTGCAGTCGCGCCTCGAGAACTCGCGCAAGGAGCTGTTCAACCTGCGCTTCCAGGCTGCCACCGGGCGGCTCGACAACAGCGCCCGGCTCAGCCAGGTGCGCAAGGACATCGCCAGGGTGCTCACGGTCCGGCGCGACCGGGAGATCGCTCGCGCCGAGGGCCGCGAGCCGGTCCAGCTGCCGAGCCGCCGCCGGCGCCGTGACGAGGACGAGGAGGAGTGATGGCAGACATCGAGCCGCAGGCGCAATCGGCTGCCGCCCCGCAGGACGAGACCGTCCCCGACGCCGGCGGGCGACCGAACCGGCGCAAGGTGCGCGAGGGCCTCGTCGTGAAGACGGCCATGGACAAGACGGCCGTCGTCGCCGTCACCGAGCGGGTGCGCCACCCCCGCTACGCGAAGACCGTCCAGCGCACGACCAAGCTCTACGTGCACGACGAGGAGAACACCGCCCACCCGGGCGACCGCGTGCGCGTCGCCGAGACGCGCCCGCTCTCGAAGACCAAGCGGTGGCGCCTCGTCGAGGTCCTGGAGCGTGCGCGGTGATCCAGCAGGAGTCTCGCCTCCGGGTCGCCGACAACTCCGGCGCGAAGGAGGTCCTTTGCATCAAGGTGCTCGGCGGCTCGCGCCGCCGCTACGCCAGGATCGGCGACATCTTCATCGCCACGGTGAAGGACGCCGTCCCCGGCGCGGCGGTGAAGAAGGGCGAAGTCGTGCGCTGCGTGGTCGTGCGCACCCGCAAGGAGAACAGGAGGCCGGACGGCAGCTACATCCGTTTCGACGAGAACGCCGCCGTCCTCATCAACGAGCAGTTGCAGCCGCGGGGCACCCGCATCTTCGGGCCCGTCGGCAGGGAGCTTCGCGACAAGCGGTTCATGAGGATCGTGTCGCTCGCCCCGGAGGTGATCTGAGATGCGAATCAGGAAGGGCGACCGTGTCCAGGTGCTCCAGGGCAAGGACAAGGGCAAGGTCGGCGAGGTGATGCGGGCCTACCCGGCCAAGCACAAGGTGATCGTCGAGGGCGTCAACATCGCCAAGCGTCACCAAAAGCCGCGGCGCGGGACCATGCAGGGCGGCATCATCGACAAGGACATGCCGCTCGACGTCTCGTCGGTGGCGATCATCTGCTCGCACTGCGGGCCGACCCGGGTGACGTACCGCTACGACGACCAGGGCCGCAAGGTCCGCGTCTGCACCAAGTGCGGAGGTGACCTGTGAGCCCGGCGACGGCGTCCCGCGAGAAGCCGCGCCTGCACCAGCGCTACGAGAGCGAGATCCGCGACCAGCTCAAGTCCGAGCTCGGCCTCGCCAACGTCATGCAGGTCCCCCGCCTCGAGAAGATCGTCGTCAACATGGGCGTCGGGCGGGCGACCCAGCAGCAGTCGCTCCTCGAGGGGGCCGTGCGCGACCTCGAGACCATCGCCGGGCAGCACCCGGTCGTGACGAAGGCGCGGCGCTCGATCGCAGGCTTCAAGCTGCGCCAGGGCATGTCGATCGGCTGCATGGTGACGCTTCGCGGCGAGCGGATGTGGGAGTTCTTCGATCGCCTCATCAGCCTCGCCATCCCCCGCATCAGGGACTTCCGCGGGCTGTCGCCCCGGAGCTTCGACGGGCACGGCAACTACACCTTCGGGGTGACCGAGCAGCTCATCTTCCCCGAGATCGACTACGACAAGATCGACTCCACGCGAGGCATGGACATCACGATCGTGACCACCGCCCGCACCGACGACGAAGGCCGCGCTCTTCTTGCGGCCTTCGGGTTCCCTTTCCGACGCGAAGGACAGTAAGCGCGAATGGCCAAGAAGGCTTTGATCCAGAAGCAACAGCGGACCCCGAAGTTCAAGGTGCGGGGGTACTCGCGCTGCCGCCGGTGCGGCCGCCCGAAGGCCGTCTTCCGCAAGTTCGGGCTCTGCCGCATCTGTCTGCGCGAGCTCGTGCACGCCGGCGAGGTGCCCGGCGTCACGAAGGCGAGCTGGTGAGGGGAGGGGAGCGACCATGACCATGACCGACCCCATCGCCGACATGCTCACCCGCATGCGGAATGCCAACGTCGCCATGCACGACACCGTGAAGATGCCGAGCTCGAAGCTGAAGGAGTCGCTCGCGGCCATCCTCGAGCGCGAGGGCTACATCTCCGGTTTCGTCACGAGCGACGACCCGAAGCGTCCGGGCAAGGTGCTCGAGATCACCCTCAAGTACACGGCCGAGCGCGACCGGGTGATCGGGGGGCTGCGCCGGGTCTCGAAGCCGGGGCTGCGCATCTACGCCCGGGCCGACCGGCTCCCGCGGGTGCTCGGCGGCCTCGGCGTCGCCGTGCTCTCGACGAGCCAGGGACTGATGACCGACCGCGAGGCGCGTCAGCGCCACATGGGCGGGGAGGTGCTCTGTTATGTGTGGTGAGCAGCACATGACGCCGCGGGAGGCCGGGCGATGAGCCGCGTCGGGCGCGCCCCCATCACCATCCCGTCGGGCGTCGAGGTGAGCCTCGCTGCCCGGACCGTCGTCGTGAAGGGCCCGCAGGGCTCCCTCGAGCGGCAGATACCCGGTGAGATCACCGTGCGGACCGACGACGGCAGCGTCATCGTCGAGCGGCCGAACGACGAGCGTCACAACAGGGCGCTCCACGGCCTCACGCGCTCGCTCGTCGCCAACATGGTGACCGGCGTCACGGCAGGCTTCAGCAAGGAGCTCGAGATCGTCGGCGTCGGCTACCGCGCCCAGTCGCGGGGCCCGAACCAGATCGAGCTCGCCCTCGGCTTCAGCCACCCGGTGACCGTCGACGCCCCCGACGGGATCTCCTTCGAGGTGCCGACGCCGACGCGCGTGGTCGTCCGCGGCATCGACAAGGAGAAGGTCGGCCAGGTCGCCGCCGACATCCGCAAGATCCGAAAGCCCGAGCCCTACAAGGGCAAGGGCGTGCGCTACCTCGGCGAGGTCGTGCACCGCAAGGCCGGGAAGGCTGCCAAGTAGCCATGCCACAGAACCGAATCCACGAGCTGCGCCAGCGCAGGCACCGCCGGGTCCGCCAGAAGGTGGCGGGCACCGCCGAGCGGCCGCGCCTCGCGGTCTTCCGCTCGAACCGCCACATCGTCGCCCAGGTGATCGACGACACCGCCGGGCGCACCCTGGCAGCCGCCTCGACGGTCGAGGCCTCGCTCAGGGCCGACAAGACCGGCAACGTGGCGGCCGCGGCCGCCGTCGGCAAGCTCGTCGCCGAGCGTGCCAAGGCCGAGGGGATCACGAAGGTGGTCTTCGACCGCGGCGCCAGCCGCTACCACGGACGGGTGGCCGCCCTCGCCGAGGCCGCCCGAGAAGCCGGATTGGAGCTCTAATGCCCGAGTCGCAGTACGAAGAGCGGACCATCAAGGTCAACCGCGTCGCCAAGGTCGTGCAGGGCGGCCGGCGGTTCTCCTTCACGGCGCTCATGGTCATCGGCGACGGCAACGGCCGGGTCGGCCTCGGCTACGGCAAGGCCAAGGAGGCCGGCCTCGCGGTGCAAAAGGGCATCGACGACGCCAAGAAGAACATGATCGACGTCCCGCTCGCCGGTTCGACGATCACCCATCCCGTGATCGGTCATGCAGGCGCCGGCAGGATCCTCCTCAAGCCTGCGGCGCCCGGCACCGGCGTGATCGCCGGCGGGGCGGCCCGCGCCATCCTCGAGATGGCCGGCATCCACGACGTCGTGGCGAAGTCGCTCGGCACCTCGAACGCCATCAACGTGGCGCACGCCACCCTCGCCGGCCTCAAGTCGCTGCGCCGGCCGGACGAGGTCGCCCGGCTGCGGGGCAAGGCCCCCGACGAGGTGACGCCGAAGGGCGTGCTGCGCGCCTACGAGGAGCGCCGCCGCGCAGGCCGGGCGACGGCGGCCACGGCGGAGGCAGGTTGAGATGGCCGACCTGAGGATCGTCCAGGTCCGTTCCGGCATCGGCACGAAACCCAAGCACCGCGGCACGCTGCGGGCTCTCGGCCTCGGTCGCATCGGCAAGGCGAACGTGCTGCCCGACCGCCCCGAGATCCGCGGCATGATCGCCCGCGTCCCGCACCTGGTCGAGGTGTCGACGGTCGAGGAGGCCGGCGACGCCGAGGCCGCCGGGGCGAAGGGCTCCCGGCCGCGCCCGCGCCGGGCGGCCGCGGGTGGAGAAGGCAAGGAAGGAACCTCGAAGTGAAGATCCACGACCTCGCCCCGGCTGAGGGGTCCCACCGCCGCAAGCGTCGCGTCGCCCGCGGCACCGGCGGCAAGGGCGGCAAGACCGCCGGCCGCGGCACCAAGGGTGCGAAGGCCCGCGACACGATCAAGCCCGGTTTCGAGGGCGGCCAGCTGCCGCTCACCCAGCGGATCCCGAAGCTGAAGGGCTTCGCCAACCCCTTCCGGATCGAGTACAACGTCGTCAACCTGGACGTCCTCGACGGCCTCGAGGCGACCGACATCACGGTCGACAGCCTGAAGGAGGCCGGGATCGTCCACCACAAGGGCCTCGTCAAGGTCCTCGGCGGCGGCGAGATCTCCCGGGCCGTCTCGGTGTCGGCCCACGCCTTCTCGCGCTCCGCCAAGGAGGCCATCGAGGCCGCCGGCGGCTCGGTCACCGTGCTGCCGAAGCCCTTCGGGGACCGCAGGCCCCCTGCCAAAGGAAACGCCCTCGCCAACCGATAGGGTGTCGGCTGCCCCGGAGGGGCGCCCGACCCCGCCCCCCGTCCAGGCAACGGCGCCGAACGGGGTGATCGAGGAGAACCGATGCTGTCCAGCCTCCGCAACATGTTCCGGGTCGCGGACCTTCGCAACAAGGTCCTGTTCACCCTGCTCGTGGTCGCGATCTACCAGGTCGGGATCAACGTCCCGGTGCCCGGGATCGACTTCACGCGCATCCGGAACATCTCGCAGAAGTCCCAGCACAACGGCATCCTCGGCTACCTCAGCCTCTTCGCAGGCAGCGGCATCGGCCACGCGGCGGTCCTCGGGCTCGGGATCATGCCCTACATCACCTCCTCGATCATCATCCAGCTGCTCTCGGGGGTCATCCCCAAGTTCGAGCAGTGGCGGGACCAGGGGGCGGTCGGGCAGAAGAAGCTGACCCAGGCGACCCGCTACCTGACGGTCGGGCTGGCGATCATGCAGTCGGCCGGGCTCGTGTTCCTCTGGCACTCCGGCAACCTGTTCTCGACCCACGTCGACCTCATCCCGGACTTCACGGCCGTGCGGGTGCTGTTCATGATCCTCATCCTCACCGCCGGGACGGCCTTCGTCATGTGGCTCGGCGAGCTCATCACCCAGCGCGGCATCGGCAACGGGATGTCGATCCTCATCTTCTCGAACGTGATCAGCGCCATCCCCATCTACGGCCAGTTCATCAAGGCCGACAAGGGCTGGGTCGGCCTCGGCATCGTCACGGTCGTCTGCCTGCTCCTGCTCGTCGCCATCGTCTTCATGGAGCAGGGCCAGCGCCGCATCCCCGTCACCTTCGCAAAGCGGGTGCAGGGCCGCCGCATGTACGGCGGACAGAGCACCTACATCCCGCTCAAGGTGAACCAGGCGGGCGTCATCCCGATCATCTTCGCCAGCTCGCTCCTCTACATCCCCGTCCTCATCTCCAACGTCGTGCCGTGGCACGTCTACCGCGACTGGGTGCAGAACAACCTGCTGAACCCCACCGACGGCGTCTACCTCACCATCTACGGGCTGCTCATCGTGGTGTTCACCTTCTTCTACGTCCACGTCACCTTCGACCCCTACCAGCAGGCCGACCAGATCCGTAAACAGGGCGGCTACATCCCGGGCTTCCGCCCGGGCCAGCCGACGCAGCGCTACCTCGCCCGGATCCTCAACCGGCTGACGCTGCCCGGCAGCCTCTTCCTCGCGGCGGTGGCGCTCATCCCCTCGGTGCTGCTGGCGTCGTGGCACATCTCGAACATCCCCTACTTCGGCACGACGCTGCTGATCGCCGTCGGCGTCGCCCTCGAGACGATGAAGCAGATCGACAGCCAGCTCATGATGCGCAACTACGAGGGCTTCCTGCAGTAGGTGGTACCCGGGGGAAGGCTCGTCGTCCTCGGCAAGCAGGGAGCGGGGAAGGGGACGCAATGCATGAGACTGTCGCACCACTACGTCATCCCGCACATCTCGACGGGTGACATGCTGCGCGCCGCGGTAAAGGCGGGGACGTCCCTCGGGCAGGAGGCCGAGCGCTACCTCGACGACGGCGACCTCATCCCCGACGAGATCGTGCTCAAGATGGTGGCCGAGCGTTTCGAGCAGGACGACACGAAGACGAGGGGCTTCGTGCTGGACGGTTTCCCGCGCACCGTGGCCCAGGCGGTCGGGCTCGACGACCTCCTCGCCCCCGGCGAGCTCGACCTCGTCCTCGACCTCGAGGTCCCGACCGAGGTAGTCCTCGCCCGTCTCGCCTCGCGCCGGGTGTGCGTGGACTGCGGTGCCATCTACTCCACCTCGTCGCCCCCGGGCGTGCGCTGGATCTGCGACGTCTGCGGCGGCGAGGTCGTGCAACGGGAGGACGACACCGAGGGCGCCATCAAGCGCCGGCTCGACCTCTACGACCACGAGACCGCCCCGCTCATCGACTGGTACAAGTCGGCTGGCAAGCTCGTCACGGTGTCGGGGCTCGGCTCGCCCGACGAGGTGTCCGACCGGCTCGTCGACATCATCGACCAGCGCCGCGGCCCGGGCTGGTTCGAGCCGCCTCGCTCGGAGGCGGAGGCGGAGCGATGAGGCGCAACCGCGACGAGATCGCCAAGATGCGCCGCGCCGGCAAGGTGGTCGCCGAGATCCACGAGCGGACCCGCGAGATCATCAAGCCGGGCGTCACGACCCGCAAGCTCGACGAGGTCTCACGCGAGGTGCTCGAGCGGCGGGGGGCGAGGTCCAACTTCCTCAACTACCACGGCTTCCCGGCGACGGTCTGCACCTCCCCGAACGGGATGATCGTCCACGGCATCCCGGGCGAGTACGTCCTCGAGGAGGGCGACATCATCTCGGTCGACTGCGGTGCGATCGTCGAGGGCTACCACGGCGACGCCGCCTACACGGCCCCGGTCGGAGAGATCACCGCCGAGGCGGCGCGGCTCCTCGAGGTCACCGAGCGGTCCCTCTGGGCAGGCATCGAGCAGCTGCGGGACGGCAACCGGCTCCACGAGGTCGGGCGGGCCGTGCAGGAGGTGGCCGAGGCGGCCGGCTTCTCGGTGGTGCGCAACTACGTGGGCCATGCCATCGGGACCGCCATGCACGAGGAGCCGCAGGTGCCCAACTACTGGCCGGGCACCCCCGGGCCGAGAGTGAAGGTCGGCAACGTCTTCGCCATCGAGCCGATGGTGAACGCCGGAGGCCCCGAGACAGTGGAGCTGTCGGACGGCTGGAGCGTCGTCACCGCAGACGGGAGCCTCTCGGCCCACTTCGAGCACACGATCGCCGTCACCGACGACGGGCCCGAGGTGCTGACCCTTCCCTGACGCCTCTCGGGGAAGTGCCTCTGGCGGTCGGGCCGAGATGGTGGGAGGATCTTCTGGCCAGGCGGGTGCGTGGCAAGGGGGACGAGCCATGGCTCATCGTTTCGTCAGATGTGTGGGACCGCTCGCGTCAGTCCTGCTGGTGCTTTCCTTCTCCCAGCCGGCCGGCGCCTCCGTGGTGCGGCCGGCCCGTCAAGCGGGCGGCACCACGGCCGTCTCGATCGACAGCGGCGGGCTCACCGTGTCGGGTGCCCACACGACCTGGCGTCTCTCGGTCGCCGCGGAGGCGTCGTCGTCGGGGGCGACGATCTTCGCCAGCCTCGTCCACGGCACGGCCGCCACCTCAGCCGAGGAGCACGGCTGGAGCGTGGGCAGCCTGCCGGCCAGCAGCATCAAGAAGCTCGGCGCCGGCAAGTGGCAGGTCAAGCCGCCCGCGGCCTCGATCTCTCCGCTCTTCCCCGCCTTCAACCTCACCTTCACGGCGACGAGCCACTCGAGGGAGGCGTGCTCTTCGGGCAGCTCCACCTTCTACAAGGGCACGCTGAAGGGCGCCTTCAAGCTCGCCACAGGCTTCTCGAGCATGGGGACGGTGGGCGGGACGACGGTCGCTTTCAGCTCGCCGAACATCGCCGTGGTCGACCAGGGCTGCAAGCCGAAGCCGACGCAGGTGTCCTGCGTCAGCGCGCTCACCTGGACCGCCCTGCCGACCGGTCCGAACGCCGTCTTCGCGTCGGGAGCGACGACCAAGGGCATAGACGCCATCTCGCTCTTCCAGTCGACCAAGCTCTCGAGCCCGGCCAACGCCGGGCGAACCGACACGGTCTTCGCCGCCGAGCCTCCGGCGACCTACAGCGGTGGGCTCCTCACGGCCACCACCAAATCTGGCTCGATCATCACGGGGAGCGCCCAGGTGACGACCCAGTTCAGCGAACCGCCGCAGCAGAGCACGTGCTACATCAACCACGTGGCGAAGACGTTGTCCTCGACCACGTCCATCGGCAGCTTCTCGTCGAACCTGAGCGCGAACACGCTGCTCACGGGCGTGATGGCGGCACCGACCAGCGGTGACGGCGAGGTGACGGTCACGAGCTTCAGCTGAGGCGGGCCGGGCGGGGCGCCCGGGTCGGAGCCGGGCCGGCGTCAGGCGTAGTTGTGCCAGAAGCTGTTGTGAGCCGGCCGCTTCACGACCGGTTCGGTGACAACTACGCGCAAATGGGCGTCGGCGGGGTGGCGGTCCGGGGGGTCTCCCAGGCCCGGCGGGCCGGAGCGCTCAGGAGACCGAGGCGTGGGCGACGAACATCCGCCTCACGGCGCCGGCGCACGAGGCGGTGCAGCCCTTCTTCCAGGCGGCGTAGACGAGCCAGGTGGATCCCCCCTTGCCGGCGAAGAGCATCCCTCCTCCTGGCCCGGCCGCCGTCCCGTAGGACCGTAGGAACGGGGCGCCGGCGGGCTCGTGGCAGGGTCCCTTCGGTCCCGAGCAGGTGGCGAACGCCATGGCGTAGGTCGAGTCCTGCCAGTTGCCGACCGAGAAGGTGAGCACGAGGCCGTGCGGGCCCTCGTAGAAGCTCGGGTCGTCGAGGGTCGTCTCCCAGGGGAAACGGGCCGTGTCGTTCACGAGGATGCTGACGGGCGTGCCGTCGAAGCGGGTCCCGCTCGGGTCGAGGCGCACGCTGTAGACGTGCGAGGCGGCGTGTGACGAGCCGTCGTTCGACTTCCAGATGAGGTACGGGACGCCGGTCGCCGGGTCCACGAAGGGCGCAGGGTCGAGGACGCCGCCGCTCGGGCACCAGGCGGGTTTGGTGGAGTGGTCGGTGAAGACCGGGTGGGCGAGGGTGAGGCTCGTCGCCGTCGCCACCGAGAGGCAGCTGTAGCCGCTCGCCTCGGCGTGGCCGTGCTCGGCGACGTCGTACCACATGACCCAGTGCGAGCCGACCTCGGCGACCCCCGGAGAGGTCTGGGTGTTCGGCGTCTCCCAGCTCGGAGGGTGGGGGAGGGCGCTCGAGCCGTAGGGGTGGCCGGTGTACGAGCGCCAGCCCCTCTGCGGGTTGCCGGTCGTGTCGACGAGGACCTGGAGGTTGTTGCCGAGGGCGGTGCCGGTGGTGAAGCCGTAGTAGGCGCCCTTGAAGAAGACGACGTCGGGGTCGGGGCCGCCGCCCGGGACCGCAGGCGTGGAGGCCGGGGTGACCGAGACGGTGGTCGCCGCCGAGGCCGGGACGGCGGCGGCCGGGGTGACCGACCCGGCGGCCGCCAAGGCCGGCGCGCCGACGAGGGTGAGGCCAGGTACGACGAGGGCGAGGGCGGCGACGAGCCACCGAGGAGGAGAGCCGCCCGCCACGGAACGAGGCTACCCGGCCGGCCTGGGCGCCCTCAGAGGTCGTGAGCCGTCGGGTGGCTCGCCTGGTAGAGGATCAATTCGCCCGCCCCGGGCACGACCAGCATCGCCACCCGCCCGAAACCCTGCTCGGCCACCTCCCCGGCGAACTCGGCGCCCCTCGCCCGCAGCTCGGCGACCGTCTCGTCGATGTCGTCGCAGAGCAGGGCGACCTCGTGGTGGACGGGGGTCGACCAGCCGTCGGGGGCCGAGGCGGGATGGACGCCGAGCTCGGAGGGACCGGTCCTGAAGATGAGCCAGCCTCCGTGGGCGTCCACGTAGGGCCACCCGACGACGTCGCGAAAGAACGCCCTCGTCGCTTCGGGGTCCTCGGAATAGAGCAGGGCGTGGAGGGCGGTGATCACCTCACGCTCCCGACCTGGGCCTCAGGCGTGACCCACGACGTCGCCCACCTCGGCGCTCTCGACGACGACGCCTTCCATCGCGTTCGTCTTCGTCATCTCGGCGAGGCCGTGGGCCGCTTCCTCCGAGTCGAAGACGACCATGGCCGCCCCGGCGCTGTCGGAGAGGTGGACCCAGGTCCCGGTCACGAAGCCGGGGATGGAGGAGACCTGCGCGACGAGGCCGGGGAGCCCGGCGGTCGCCTGGCCGACGTCCGTGAAGCTAACTCGGATCACCACTGCGTGCATGGTCCCCCCTTGTCCGGGCCGTGTCGGCCGCTCGCCCCGGGACGATACCGTCTGGGGGCGGGCCCGTCACCTGGCCCGCCCGGCGAAACCGCCCGTCGCGGCCGCTCTGACCGGCGGCTATGCTGTTGCGTGCCCTGATTGGCTGCGTCTTCGCGGCCTGTCGGGGGGCGACGCGGCGGCCAACCCGGCCGATGCAGGCAGCCAAGCAGCGTGTTTCGTGCTCGTGCCGCCGTCGCGCCGGGACAAGAGACAGTTCTTTGAGGAGGTCCACTCTGCCGAAGCCCAAGGAGGATGCGATCGTGCTGGAGGGAACGGTCGTCGAGCCGCTCCCGAACGCCATGTTCCGTGTCGAGCTCGAGAACGGGCACAAGGTGCTCGCCCACTCCTCCGGCAAGATGCGGATGCACCGGATCCGGATCCTCCCGGGCGACCGGGTTCAGGTGGAGATCACCCCCTACGACTTGTCGCGGGGGCGCATCACGTACCGCTACAAGTAAGCGCGACAGGACAGGAAGACGTGAAGGTTCGACCGAGCGTGAAGACGATGTGCGAGAAGTGCAAGGTGATCAGGCGGCACGGCCGCGTCATGGTCATCTGCGACAACCCTCGCCACAAGCAGCGCCAGGGCTGATCGATGGCGCGCATCTCCGGCGTCGACATCCCCCGCGAGAAGCGGCTCGAGGTGTCGCTCACCTACATCTACGGCATCGGCCGCACGACCGCCCAGCAGGTGTGCGGGGCGACCGGCATCAACGAGAGCACCCGGGTGCGTGACCTCACCGACGAGGAGGTCGCCCGCCTTCGCACCTACATCGACGCCAACGTGAAGGTCGAGGGAGACCTCCGCCGCGACGTCGCCCAGGACATCAAGCGCAAGATGGAGATCGGCTGCTACCAGGGCATCCGTCACCGCCGCGGCCTCCCGGTCCACGGCCAGCGCACCCACACCAACGCCCGCACCCGCAAGGGCCCGAAGAAGACCGTCGCCGGCAAGAAGAAGGTCAGGAAGCACTGATGGCCAAGACCACCAAGCCGGGCGGCCGCAGGCCCCGGCGCAAGGAGCGCAAGAACGTCGCCTACGGCGTGGCGCACATCAAGAGCTCGTTCAACAACACGATCGTCTCGATCGCCGACCAGGAGGGCAACGTCATCGCCTGGGCGTCGGCCGGCAACGTCGGGTTCAAGGGGTCCCGCAAGTCGACCCCCTTCGCCGCCCAGATGGCCGCCGAGCAGTGCGCCCGAAAGGCGATGGAGCACGGCGTGCGCCGGGTCGACGTGCTCGTGCGCGGGCCGGGCTCGGGGCGCGAGACCGCCATCAGGTCGCTCTCCACCGTCGGCATCGAGGTCACCGGCATCAAGGACGTCACCCCCATCCCCCACAACGGTTGCCGCCCGAAGAAGCGGCGCCGGGTGTAGAGGCCAGGACCAAGGAGAGACCGAAGCAACCATGGCCCGATACACCGGCCCCGTCTGCCGCCTCTGCCGGCGCGAGAAGGTCAAGCTCTATCTGAAGGGCGCCAAGTGCGACACCATGCGCTGCCCGATCGAGCGCCGCCCCAACCCCCCGGGCGAGCACGGCCGCGACCGCCTTCGCCAGGGCTCCGAGTACCTGACCCAGCTCCGTGAGAAGCAGAAGGCCCGCCGCATCTACGGCGTGCTCGAGCGGCCCTTCGTCAACCTCTACGACGAGGCGAACCGCCAGAGCGGCATCACCGGCGAGAACCTGCTCCGCATGCTCGAGCTGCGCCTCGACAACATCGTCTTCCGGGCGGGCTGGGCCTCGAGCCGCAACCAGGCCCGCCAGTTCGTCCGTCACGGGCACGTCACCGTGAACGGCAAGCGGACGTCCATCCCGAGCTACCGGGTGCGCCAGAACGACACCGTGGCGCTCTCGGAGAAGGCGAAGGACTTCATCGTCATCCGGCACAACCGTGACATCCTCGACCGGCGACCCCCCGCCTGGCTCGAGGTCCAAGAGGGGGGAGACGCCGTCCGCGTGCTGGCGGTCCCGGTGCGGGACCAGATCGACACGATGGTCCGCGAGCAGCTCGTCGTCGAGCTCTACTCCAAGTAACCCCAGCCAAGGCAAGGAAGCGAGTCCACATGCTCATCATCCAGCGACCGACCGTCGAGGCGCTCGGGGAGCCCGACCAGTACCGGCAGCGTTTCGCCATCGGTCCGCTCGACCCCGGCTTCGGGCACACGCTCGGCGCCTCTCTGCGCCGGACCCTCCTCTCCTCGATCCCGGGCGCGGCCGTCACCCAGGTCCGCTTCGACGAGGCGCTCCACGAGTTCACCTACCTCCCCGGCGTGAAGGAGGACGTGAGCGACATCATCCTCAACCTGAAGGACCTCGTGCTGCGCAGCGAGTCCGACGAGCCCGTCACGATGCGGGTCGACGTAAAGGGCCCGGCCGACGTGACCGGCGCCGACCTGCGCACCACGGCTGACGTCGAGGTGCTCAACCCCGACCTGCGCCTCGCCACCGTGAACGCCAAGGGGCGCCTTGCCATGGACGTCACCGTCGAGCGCGGCAAGGGCTATGCCGCCGCCGAGCGCAAGCAGACGGCGTCCACGATCGGCGTCATCCCGGTCGACGCCATCTACTCACCGGTCCGCCGGGTCGCCTACGAGATCGAGCCGACCCGGGTCGAGGTCTCGACCGACTACGACCGCCTCGTGCTCGACATCGAGACCGACGGCTCGATCAGCCCGCGCGAGGCGCTCGCCTCGGCCGGCCAGACGCTGCGCGGCCTGCTCTCGCTCGTGGCCGAGCTGGCCGACGAGGGCCACGGCCTCGAGCTCGGCGAGGTCTCGACCACGACGACCGGCTCGCCCGACCTCGACCTGCCGATCGAGGACCTCGACCTCTCCGAGCGCCCCCGCAACTGCCTGAAGCGCGCCCAGATCAACACGATCGGCGAGCTCATCCAGCGCACGCCCGAGGAGCTCCTCTCGATCACCAACTTCGGCCAGAAGTCGCTCGACGAGGTGCTCGCCCGGCTCGACGAGCGGGGCCTTGCGCTGCGCCCGGGCGCCGGCGGCGTGACCGGCTTCGGGGGAGCGTTCTGAGATGCCGGGCGCACCGCGCAAGGCGCGCCGTTTCGGCGGCGATGCCGCCCACCAGAAGGCGATGATGGGCAACCTCGTCGCCTCGCTCATCGCCGCCGAGTCGATCGTCACGACCGAGGCGAAGGCGAAGGCGCTGCGCCCGGTGGCCGAGAAGCTGATCACGAAGGCCGCCAAGGGCGGCACGCACAACTACCGCCAGGTCATCGGCTACATCCGTGACGAGGACATGGCCTACAAGCTCTTCCACGACATCGGCCCCCGCTACGAGGACCGGCCCGGGGGCTACCTGCGCATCCTGAAGCTCGGGCCACGACCGGGGGACAAGGCCCCGATGGCCCGCATCGAATTCGTGTGAGGCTCTTCGAGCCCTCTGAGCCGTCCCCACCTGGGGGCGCATCCCCGAACCAGGCTTCCGAAGCGGCCCCGAGCGGGCCGCTTCGTCGCGTCATGCTCCTCGTCGCCTACGACGGCTCCGGCTTCCACGGCTTCGCCGTCCAGCCCGGCCACCGCACCGTGGGTGGTGTCCTCGGCGAAACCCTCTCCCTCATGGCCGGCCACCCCGTCGCCCTCACGTGCGCCGGGCGCACGGACACGGGGGTGCACGCCCTCGGCCAGGTCGTCCACGCCGACCTCGACGCGGTGTTCGTCGAGGGGGTCGTGCCGCACGGCGTCGACGAGGCGGCCGAGGCCGCCGAGGGCGACGTGGCCCGCCTCGCCAGGTCGCTCACCCGCCAGCTCGGCCCCCACGTCGCCGTGCTCGACGCCCGCCGCGCCCCTGAAAGCTTCGACGCCCGCTTCTCGGCGGTCGCCCGCCGCTACCGCTACGACGTGCTCACCGGCTCGTGGCCCGACCCTCTCCTTCGCGGGCGGGTCTGGCACGTGGCGGGCGAGCTCGACGTGGCGGCCATGCGGATCGCGGCCGACTCCCTCCTCGGCGAGCACGACTTCGCCGCCTTCTGCCGGCGCCCGCCCGGCGACGAGGGACCGCTCGTGCGCAGGGTGCGCGACGTGTCGCTCCGCTGTGGGCTCGGCGAGGGCGCAAGGCTGCTCCGCTTCGAGATCGAGGCGAACGCCTTCTGCCACCGCATGGTCCGCTCCATCGTCGGCATGCTCGTCTCGGTCGGCGAGAGCCGCTTCACGGCCGCCGACCTCCTCGCTGTCCTCCGATCAGGCGACCGCCAGCGCGGCGGGAGCAGGCTGGCGCCCCCCGACGGGCTCGCCCTCTCCCTCGTGCGGTACCCGCCCGAGCTCGTGCCGGGGCACCCGCCAGACGGTGTCTGGCGCCCGCCCCGTTGATCGTCACGCGCCTGCAACACAGCCACCGCCACTGACGCACTAGCGCAAGTGTCCCCCGGGTAAGCAGTTCTCGAGGTAACTCGACCCGAAGGGAGACGCGATGACCTCACATCCTTCTTGGGGGAGGCGGCGGCCTCACCGGCTGTTCGGCTTCGGGTGCATGGCGCTCGCGGCCGCGCTGGTGGGAGGCGCCGGTCTCGGCGTGACCGCCGCCTCCGCCGCAGGACGCCCGCACGCCACCGCCGGCCACGGGGTGGCCCGAACGGCCCCCCGCTACCACGGGGTGATCCAGGTGAAGGGCGTCCACGACAACGCCAGCCAGTCGAGCAACTGGTCGGGCTACAACGAGGGCGTCCTCTCGACGGGCACGCCGGTCTCGTCCATCAGCGGCACGTGGGTCGTGCCGACCGCCACCCAGCACACCGCAGGCCAGGCAGAGAACTCGGCCACGTGGATCGGCATCGGCGGCGGCTGCCTCGACACCGGCTGCACCGCCACCGACTCCACCCTCATCCAGGCCGGCACGGAGCAGGACGTCGCCGCCGACGGCACGGCGAGCTACTCGGCCTGGTGGGAGATCATCCCTGCGCCGAGCATCTCGACGAGCATCACGGTGCACCCGGGCGACACGATCAACTGCTCGATCAGCTACACCGTCCCCGAGGTCTGGACCATCTCGCTCACCGACGTGACCGACGGCCAGGGCTTCACCCAGACGGTGCCCTACCCGTCTGACGAGTCGACGGCTGAGTGGATCGAGGAGACGCCGACTGAGATCGGCACCTCCGGGACCGGGCTCGCCGCCCTCCCGAACCTCGGGTCGGTCCAGTTCACCAACGCCTCGGTGAACGGCAGCTCGGCCAACCTGCAGGCTGCCGACGAGGTCCAGCTCATCGACTCGAACGGCGACGTCATCGCCGATCCCTCCGCCCCCGTCGGCGGCTCGGCCTTCGACGACTGCACCTGGGCGACGAGCTGCGCCGCGCCGTAGCGGCGGGTTTCGTCAAAGAGGCACCGCGAGGGAGCCGGGGCGTTCGTCCCGGCTCTCTTCGCGCCCGGGGAGGAAAAGGCCGCCTCGCTGGGCCGCTATGCTGTCGGACGCGCCGAGGGCTGCGCCGCCAGGCGGTGCCCCGGAGCACAGGTGCGGCCCCGCCGGCCCCCTGACCTTGGACGAAGGACGTTTTGTGCGCACGTATTCACCAAAGCCGAGCGAGATCGAGCGCGTCTGGTACGTCGTCGACGCCGAGGACGTCGTGCTCGGGCGCCTCTCGACCGAGGTCGCCCGCGTGCTGCGGGGCAAGCACCGGCCGACCTTCGCACGCCACCTCGACACCGGCGACCACGTCATCGTGGTCAACGCCGCCAAGGTCGTGCTCACCTCCGACAAGGCCGAGAGGTCCTTCGCCTGGCGCCACTCCGGCTACCCGGGCGCCATCTCGAAGACGAGCTACGCCGTCCTCTTGCGCGAGCGGCCCGAGGAGCTCGTGCGCCGCTCGGTGCGCGGCATGCTCCCAAAGGGCCCGCTCGGGCGAAAGCAGCTGTCGAAGCTGAAGGTCTACGCCGGGCCGTCGCATCCCCACTCCGCCCAGCAGCCCCGCCCGCTCGCCCTGCCGGACACCGCCCGGCGCGCCTCGTGAGCCCGGCGACGCCGACCACGAAGGAGAGGTCCACCCGCTGATGCCGAAGCCGCTCGTCCAGTCGACCGGTCGCCGCAAGCGAGCCGTCGCCCGTGTCCGCTTCCGTCCCGGAGCAGGCGCCATCACGATCAACAAGCGCACCTTCGAGGACTACTTCCCCTCGGCGACCAACCGGATGCTCGCTTCCGAGCCGCTCCGGGTGGCGGGCAAGTCCGAGGAGTTCGACGTCGACGCCACCATCGACGGCGGCGGCACGTCAGGGCAGGCTGGGGCGCTCCGCCTCGGCATCGCCCGGGCGCTCGTCGAGCTCGACCCCGAGACCCGCTCCAGCCTGAAGAAGGCCGGGCTGCTCACCCGGGACGCCCGCGAGAAGGAGAGCAAGAAGTACGGCCTGAAGAAGGCCCGCAAGGCGCCGCAGTACTCCAAGCGCTGAGCCCGAAGCGCTGAGCGAGGGATGCCGCCCCGTTTCGGCACCGACGGCATCCGTGGCGAGGCGAATTCGGAGCTGACCCCCGAGATCGCCGTCGCCCTCGGGCGGGCGGCCGCCCGCCGCCTCGGCGAAGGCACCTACCTGGTCGGCCGCGACACCCGCCGGTCCGGCCCCATGCTGCAGGCGGCCCTCTCGGCCGGGCTGGCGTCGGAGGGTGCCGACGTGATCGACGCCGGCGTCATCCCGACGCCGGGGCTCGCCTTCGTGGCGGGCGCCCGCTCGGTGCCGGCCGCCATGATCTCTGCCTCGCACAACCCGTTCGCCGACAACGGCATCAAGCTGTTCGGGGCGGGCGGCACGAAACTGCCCCTCGAGGTCGAGGTGGCCGTCCAGGACGAGCTCGACTCGCTCTTCTCGCTCGCGGCCGGCTCGCGAGCCGGGGTGTCGGGCTCGGTGCCGCCTGGGCGGGTAGGGACCCTCCGCCGCGACCCCGACGTGGCGGCGTCCTACGTCGAGCGGCTCGTCTCGGTCGTGGCGGGCCGCACGCTCGTCGGCGGCGAGGTGGTCGTCGACTGCTCCAACGGTGCTGCGAGCGTCGTCGCCCCGGCGGTGCTCGAGCGGCTCGGGCTCCGCCACACCGTGCTCTTCGCCTCACCCGACGGGACGAACATCAACGCCGGTTGTGGCTCGACGCACCCCGAGGCGCTCGCAAAGGAGGTCGTGCGGCGCGGGGCGTCGCTCGGCGTCGCCTTCGACGGGGACGCCGACCGCATGCTGGCGGTCGACGAGCGGGGCGGCCTCGTCGACGGCGACCAGCTGATGGCCATGTTCGCCATCGACCGGCTCGAGCGCGACGAGCTCGCCGGCGGCAAGGTGGTGATCACGGTCATGAGCAACCTCGGGCTGCGCCGCTCGTTCGCCGCCCGGGGGATCGGCATCGTCGAGACCCCCGTCGGGGACCGCCACGTCGCCGACGCCATGGAGGCCGAAGGGCTCGTCCTCGGCGGCGAGCAGTCCGGCCACCTCATCTTCGCCGAGCACGCCTCGACCGGCGACGGCCTGCTCACGGCGCTCATGCTCTTCGAGCTGCTCGGCCGGCGGGGCGGGACGCTCGGCGAGCTGGCGTCGGCCTCGATGGACCGCTTCCCCCAGGTGCTCGAGAACGTCCCGGTGGCCGAGCCCTCCCGGCTGTCGGCCGCCGAGTCGGTGTGGTCGGAGGTGACCGCCGTCGAGTCGGAGCTCGGGGAGCATGGCAGGGTCGTGCTGCGCCCGAGCGGGACGGAGTCCTGCGTGCGCGTCATGGTGGAGGCGCCGACCTCCGAGCTCGCCTCGGCGTCGGCCGAACGCCTCGTGACGGCGGTGCGCAAGGCGCTCGCCTGAGGCTGCGGCTGGCTCGAGCCGTGCGGCAGCCGGCGCCGCCGGCGCGGCGCTCCCGTCTTGGCCGGGTCCGACGGCTCGCCCGGGCCGCCCGGGGATGGCGGCGGAGGTGGTGGCCGGCCGGCAGCCGGGCGGCCGGGCGCGTTGCCGGTCCCGCGACGAGCCGGTCAGTCCGCCGTCTGGTCGGAGGCGAAGACGGCGGTCGCCGTGAGCGTGCTGCCGCTCAGGGTGCCCACCGCGACGACGACGTCCTTCGGCTGCACTGCCCCGACGGTGCTCGCGGCGAAGTCGAGGAACACCGCCGCCGAGGTTGCATCGACCGTCGTGCCCGAGTCGTGCCCGCCGCCGAGGGCGATGAGGTCGCCCGTCACCGACTGCACCTCGCCGGCGACGACGTCGGGCGAGTTGTCGAAGGCGTCGATGGTCGAGGCGACGACCTCGTCACCCGAGCCCGCGGTGCCGACGACGAGGACGACGTCGCCCGTGGCGAGGCTCGCGACCGTGCTCGAGGCGCCGTCGAGCACGACCGTGGCGCTCGAGCCGTCGACCGTGACGGCGTGGCCGTGGCCACCGGCGTGCGTGTCGCCTGAGGAGCGGCCGAGGCCCGAGACCGTGATCGTCGTGCCCGAGACCGACTGGACGGTGCCGAGGAGGTCGGCGGGGCGGACGGGCTTGGTGAAGGCGAGGAGCGTGCTCGCCGCGAGCGGGCTCGAGCCGGCGGTCCCGAGGGCGACGACGAGGTCGCCCTGGGCGAGCTCGGAGACGGTGGCGCCCGAGACGTCGTCGAGGTAGACCGCCGCGGCGCTCGCGTCGATGACCTTCGGCGGCGACTTGGTCGCGCCCTCGTGGGCGTCGCCCTTCCCGTGGCTCGCGTAGAGCGTGATGGTCGTCCCGGCGATCGTGTCGATCGTCCCGTCGACGACGCCGGGTGCGGTGCTGAAGGCGAGCACGGTGGTGGCGAGCATGCTGTCGCCCGCCTCGGTGCCGAGGACGGTCACGGTGTCGCCGGCGAGGAGCGACGCCAGGGTGGACGAGGCGCCGTCGAGCGTGACGGTGGCGAGGGCGCCGTCGACCGTGACGTCGTGCCCCTTGCCGTGCCCGTGGCCGTGGCCGTGCCCGTGGCCGTGGTCGTGGCCGGCGGGGCGGGCGGCGTTGGGACGGCCACCCTGACCCCCGTCGCCGTGGCCGTGACCGGAGCCCGGGAGGTGGTCGGGAGCGACGACGAGGGTGCCCGTCGCCGCCGAGACCACCGTCCCGACGAGCGCCGTCGGCCGGAGCGTCGTCACCTTTCCGCCGGTGGCCGTGAACGTCTCGCTCGAGCCGGAGCCGCTCACCGTCCCGGAGAGGTGGACGAGGTCCCCCTCGTCGTAGGTGAGGGTGGCGGCGCCGCCCGAGAGCGTGACGCTCTCGAGCACGGCGCGGACCTGCGAGCCGTCGATCTCGCCGTGGTCGACGAACACCGAGGCCACGCTCGAGGCCTCGGACTGGACGAGCCCCTCGAAGGAGAACTGGTTCCCGCCGTCGTGGGGGGTGCCCGCCCGGGTGGCCCGGGCCGGGGAGGCGGCGAGCGCCGCGACCGGGGCGGCTGCGGCGAGGGCGAGGAGCCCCGCGAGGGTGGTCGTGCCGAGCGCCCCGAGTCCCGAGGCCCTTGCCGAGTGCCTGGTCATGCCCTGAACGCTACCACTATAAGTGGTGAGAACTCTACGGAGAGTGGTGATGGGCGGGGCGCCCCGGACGGGTCTTTGGACGTCCCGCTCGGTACCCTGTGCACCATGTGCGGCATCATCGGCGTCACCGGCGCCGACGACCCTTTCCGGGTGCTCATCGAGGGACTCGAGCTGCTCGAGTACCGGGGCTACGACTCGGCAGGGGTGGTGCTGGTGAAGGCCGACGTGGCGGACGGTGCCGAGCCGCTCTGGCGGAGACGCTCGGCGGTGCGGGCACAGTCCATCCCGGCGCTGCGCAAGGAGGGCGAGCGGGCCCCCTCTGGCGTCGCCGCGGGGCTCGGGCACACCCGCTGGGCGACCCACGGCGCCCCGACCGAGGCGAACGCCCACCCGCACCTCGACTGCACGGGTCGGGTCGCCGTCGTGCACAACGGGATCATCGAGAACTTCAGGGAGATCGCCGAGCGCCTCGACCGTGCCGGCCACCGGCGGACCTCCCAGACCGACACCGAGGTCCTCGCCCACCTCGTCGAGGAGCACCTCCGCGACGGGAGCGGCCTCGCCGACGCCGTGCGGGCCTGTGTCGGCGAGCTGAGAGGCGACTTCGCCGTGGCCTTCGTGTCGGCCGACGAGCCGGACGTGATCGTCGGCACCCGGCGGACCTCTCCGCTCATCGCCGGGCGGACCGACGGCGTCGGCCTGCTCGCCTCCGACATCTCGGCCGTCCTCGGGCTCACCCGCGACCTCGTGGCGATCGGCGAGGACGAGGTCGTCGTCGTGCGACCGGGCTCGATCACCGTGCTCGACCGCGACGGCCACGAGGTCGAGCAGCAGCAGTTGCACGTGAGCTGGGACGTGGAGGCGGCGCGGCGGGAGGGTTTCGAGGACTACATGTCCAAGGAGATCCACGAGCAACCCCGGGCCCTCGCCGACACCCTCCTCGGGCGCCTCCGGCCGGACGGGTCGACCGAGCTCGAGGAGCTGGCGCTCGGGCCGCACGAGCTGCGGGCGGTCGACCGGGTGACCATCGTCGCCTGCGGGTCGAGCTACCACGCCGCCCTCGTCGGCCGCATGGCGGTCGAGAGCTGGGCGAAGCTGCCCACCGAGGCCGAGATCGCGAGCGAGTTCCGCTACCGCGAGCCGGTCATCGACGACCGCACCCTCGTCGTCGCCATCAGCCAGTCGGGCGAGACGGTCGACACGTTCCACGCCCTCCGGGAGGCGTCCCGGCGGGGCGCCCGCACCCTCGTCGTCACGAACGTGGTCGACTCGCTCATGGCGCGGGAGGCCGACGGCGTCCTCTACACCCACGCCGGCCCCGAGATCGGCGTCGCCTCGACGAAGTGCCACGTGGCCCAGCTCGCCCTCCTGCAGGTGTTCGCCCTGCACCTGGCGGGCCTGAGAGGGACCATGTCGCAGGCGGCCTGCGCCCGCCTCGCCGGCGAGCTTGGGCGCCTGCCCGACGCCGTCAAGTCAGCCGTCGGGCGCTTCGAGGAGTACCGGGCGGTCGCCGAGCGGCTGGCGGGGATCAACGACGTCTACTTCCTCGGCCGCGGGCTCGGCTACCCGATCGCCGCCGAGGGCGCCCTCAAGCTGAAGGAGCTCGCCTACGTCAGGGCCGAGGCCTACCCGGCGGGCGAGATGAAGCACGGCCCCATCTCCCTCATCGAGCCGGGCACCGTGGCCGTCGTCGTCGCCACAAAGGGCCGTCTCTACGACAAGGTCCTCGCCAACGTCGAGGAGGTGAGGGCGAGGGGAGCCGCCGTCGTGGCGGTCTGCGACGAGGACGACGAGACCACCCCCGGCCTCGTCGACGACGTCCTCCGGGTGCCCGCCGTGCCCGAGGCCCTCTCGCCGGTCGTCGCCGTCGTCCCGCTCCAGGTGCTCGCCTACGCCGCCGCGAAGGCGCGAGGCAACGACGTCGACCGGCCGCGCAACCTCGCCAAGGTCGTCACGGTCGAGTGATCCGGCTCGGCATCGACGCCGTCGACGTCGACCGGTTCCGCGCCCTCCTCGACCGCAGGCCGCTCGTGCGGTCGCGGCTGTTCACCCCCGGCGAGCTCGCCGCCCTGGCGGAGCGGGCGGACCCGGTGCCGGGGTTGGCGGCCCGTTTCGCTGCCAAGGAGGCGGCGATGAAAGCGCTCTCGACGGGGCTCGGCGGGATCGACTTCGCCGACGTCGAGGTGCTGCGTGGTCCCGGCGGCGAGCCGACGCTCTCGGTCTCGGGGCGGGCGGCCGCCCGGGCGAGCTCGATGGGTGTCGGGTCGTGGGGCGTCTCGCTCACGCACACGGCCTCGATGGCCGCCGCCGTGGTCGTGGCCGAAGCGGACTGAGACGGAGGCGGGGTGCAGCCGGTCCTGACCGTCGGCGAGATGCGGGCGGTCGACGAGGAGGCGCAGCGGTCCGTGCCCCTCGCCGTCCTCGTCGAGCGCGCCGGCACGGCGGTGGCGAACGAGGTCGGGCGGGCGCTGGCGGAGCGGTGGCCGGCGGGCGTCTACGGGCGCCGGGTGGCGGTCGTGGCCGGCCCCGGCAACAACGGCAACGACGGCAGGGTGGCGGCGCGCCTGCTCTCGCGTCGCGGGGCCCGGGTGGAGGTGTTCGACGCCCGCCGGCCCCCTGAGCGGATCGAGGGTGCCGACGCCGTCGTCGACGCGGCGTTCGGGACAGGGTTTCGCGGCGAGTACTCGGCACCTGTGGTCGAGGAGAGGGTGCCAGTCGTGGCGGTCGACGTCCCGACCGGGGTGGACGCCCTCACCGGCGAGGGACGGGGCCGCCCGGTGCGGGCCGACCGGACCGTCACCTTCGGGGCGCTCAAGCCCGGCCTCCTCCTCGGCGACGGCCGCGCCCTCGCCGGCCGGGTGCGGGTCGAGCCGATCGGGCTCCCGCTCGATGCGGTGGCGCCGACGATCTTCCTCGTCGAGGACGACGACGTCGTCCGGCTGCTGCCCGCCCGCCTCCCCGAGGACCACAAGTGGCGCTCGTCGCTCATGGTCGTGGCGGGGTCGCCCGGCATGTACGGGGCGGCGACCTTCGTCGCCCGCTCGGCGCTGCGGGCCGGTGCCGGGATGGTCCGCCTCGGGATCCCGGGCGCCGATCCGGGCGAGCTCCCGGTGACCGAGGCGGTGGCGAGGGTCCTGCCCGAGACCGGCTTCGAGTCGGTGGTGCTCGAGGAGCTCGGGAGGTTCAAGGCGCTCGTCGTCGGGCCGGGCGTCGGGCGGTCCGGGGCGGCCGAGGAATCGGTCCGCCGCCTCGTGGCGGGCGCAGGGGCCGTGCCGACGCTCGTCGACGCCGACGGGCTCGTCGCCCTCGGGCCGTGTGCGAAGGCCTCCGACGTGCTCGGGTCGCGCCGGGGTCCGGAGCGGGCCGCCGCCGCGCCGGTGGTGCTCACGCCGCACGAGGGCGAGTTCGCCGGCCTCGCCGAGGCGCCGCTCGGAACCGACAGGGTCGCTGACGTGAGGCGGCTCTCGGAGGCCCTCGGGGCGGTCGTCCTCCTCAAGGGGTCGACCACCGTGGTCGCCTCGCCGTCGGACGGGCGGGTGCTGCTCAGCACGGCGGGCTCGCCGGTCCTCGCCACGGCCGGGACGGGCGACGTGCTCTCCGGCGTGATCGGCGCCTTCCTCGCCCGGGGCGTCCCGGCTGCCGAGGCGGCCGCCCTCGGGGCGCACGTCCACGGCCGGGCGGCCTCGCACGGCTTCGCCGAAGGCCTCGTGGCGGGCGACCTGCCCGACCTCGTGGCCGAAGTGCTGTCGGACCGTGGCTGAGGGGGCCCGCCGTGGCTGAGGGGTCCCGGCGGCCGGCCTGGGCCGAGGTCGACCTCGGCGCCATCGCCGCCAACGCCGCCACGCTCGCCCGGCTGGCCGGCCCGGCCCGCCTGTGCGCCGTCGTGAAAGCGGACGCCTACGGACACGGGGCGGTGCCGGTGGCGGCGGCCGCCCTGAGAGGCGGGGCGGCCGAGCTGGCCGTGGCGCTCGTCGACGAGGGGGTCGAGCTGCGGGAGGCCGGCATCACGGCGCCGGTCCTCGTCCTCTCCGAGCCTGCCCACGAGGCCATGGAGGAGGCCTGCGCCCGGGACCTCACCCCGACCCTCTACACCGAGGGAGGCGTCGACCTCGCCGAAGCAGCCTCCCGGGCCGTCGGGAACGGGACCCCCTGGCCGGTCGAGCTCAAGGTGGACAGCGGGATGCACAGGGTGGGGGCCGACCCGGCCGACGTCCCCGGCCTCGTCGAGCGCATCGAGGAATCCTCCTGGCTCGCCCTGCAGGGCCTGTGGACGCACTTCGCCGTCGCCGACGAGCCCGAGAGCGGCTTCACCGAGCTCCAGCTCGAGCGCTTCCTCGCCGTCGCGAAGCACTGCCCGCCCGCCCGGCTGCACGCCGCCAACTCCGCCGGCCTCATCGCCTGGCCGGCGTCCCGCCTCGACCTCGTGCGCTGCGGGATCGCCCTCTACGGCTACGCCCCGAGCGCGGCGGTGGCGCCCTTCCTCGAGTCCGAAGGGGCGAGCCTGCGCCCTGCCCTGTCGTGGAAGGCCCGGGTGACCCTCGTCCGCCGCGTCCCCGCCGACGACGCCGTCAGCTACGGCCTGCGCCGCCCGCTCGGGCACGACGCCACGGTCGCCACCATCCCGCTCGGCTATGCCGACGGGATCCCCAGGGCCTACTTCGAGCAGGAGGGCGAGGTCCTCGTCGGCGGTCGGCCGCGGCGCCTCTGCGGCACCGTCACAATGGACCAGGTCATGGTCGACTGCGGCGACGACGGGGTGCAGCCGGGGGACGAGGTCGTGCTCATCGGCGAACAGGGGGGCGCCCGCCTCTCGGCCGACGACTGGGCGGCCCGCCTCGGCACCATCTCCTACGAGGTCGTGACGAGGATCGGCCCCCGGGTTCCGAGGTTGCACCTGTGAGCGCTGCCCGAGCCGCGGGCCGCCCGGCCGCGAGCCGGCGACGGCGGGTCGGGCTCCTCGCCGCCGGGGCGGCGGTCGCCGGTGCGGCCGGCTACGCCGCCAGCCGCGCTCTCGATCGGCGCCGGCTGCGCGGCCTTCCGCCCCCCTCCGAGTCCGAGCTCGAGATGCCGCCGGACGTCGATGTCACCACCGTCGCGACGAAGGACGGCGGCCGCATCCGCGTGGTCGAGCGGGGCGAGGGCCCGACCATCGTGCTCCTGCACGGGGCGGGGCTCGCCGCCGACACGTGGGCCTACCAGTTCCACGACCTCGCCGACCGGCGGCACCTCGTCGCCCTCGACATGCGGGGCCACGGCGACTCGGAGGCCGGCCGGGACGGCACGACGATCTCGGCGATGGCCGACGACCTGGCGGCCGTCCTCGAGGCGCTCGACGTGCGGGGCGCCCTCCTCGTCGGGCACTCGATGGGCGGGATGACGGTGCTGCGTTTCGCGAGGCTGCACCGCGACGTGCTCGAGGAGCGCGTCGCGGCGGTCCTGCTCGTTTCCACCACCGGCGGGCTCACGCCCGACATCTCGCCCTGGCACCGGCTCAGCAACGCCGTCGGGAGCGCCGCGGTCGCCCTCGACCGGACCTTCAACCCGGCCGGGCGCCACGTCTACCCGGCCGGAGAGCTCGGCTACTGGGCCTCCCGTTTCGGCTTCGGCGCCAGCCCGACCTTCGCCGAGGTCGAGGCGACCACGCGGATGCTGCGGAGGATGCAGCCGGCGCGCTTCGTCGGCCTCCTCCCCGAGCTGCTCGGCTTCGACGAGCGGGATCCCTACACCGACTTGCGGGTCCCGGCGACGGTGCTCATCGGCGGGCGCGACCTGCTGACGCCGCCCGCCCACTCGAGGATGCTCGCCGAGACCCTCCCCGGTGCCCGCCTCCTCGTCTGGCCGAGGGCCGGCCACATGCTCATGTACGAGCGCCGCCGCGAGTTCGACCGCCTCCTCGAGGAGATGTCGTCGGGTGGGGGACAGGCCGTCGGCGAGAGGGCGGGGGCGTGACGGCCACCGGAGGGGCCACGACCCTCGAGGAGGTCCGCCAGGCGGCCCTCTCCTGCACGGCCTGCCCGCTCGCGGCCGGGCGGACGACCGTCGTCTTCTCGCGGGGCGACCCGGCCGCCGAGCTCATGTTCGTCGGCGAGGCGCCCGGCCGGGACGAGGACCTGCAGGGCGAGCCCTTCGTCGGGCGGTCCGGCAAGCTGCTCGACAAGCTGATCGCCGAGGAGATGGGCCTCGGGCCGGACGGCTACTACATCTGCAACACGATCAAGTGCCGGCCGCCCGGCAACCGCGACCCGCTCCCCGAGGAGGTGGCGACCTGCCGCCACTTCCTCGACGCCCAGCTCGCCTTCGTGCGGCCGAAGGTGATCGTCACGCTCGGCAACTTCGCCTCGAGGGCGCTGCTTGCCACCACCGAGGGCGTCACGCGGCTTCGCGGCCGCAGCTATCCCTTCGGCGACGCCGTCCTCGTTCCGACCTTCCACCCCTCGGCGGCCCTGCGGGGCGGCGGCGAGGTGCTCGCCCAGATGCGGGCGGACCTCGTCCGGGCGAAGCTCCTCCTTCGGGGTGCCGACCGGTGATCGAGCTCACGAGCCGCTCGGCGGCGGAGACCGAGGAGCTCGGGGCCGCCCTGGCGAGGCTCCTCGCCCCCGGTGACGTCGTCCTTCTCGTCGGCGGCCTCGGCTCGGGAAAGACCACCCTCGTGAAGGGCGTCGCCCGGGCGCTCGGCTACAAGGGCGAGGTGACGAGCCCGACCTTCACCCTCACCCACGTGTACGACTCGGCGCCCCGGCTCGTCCACGCCGACCTGTGGCGCCTCGACCGTGTGGCCGAGGTCGAGCAGCTCGCCCTCGACGAGGAGGCCGACTCGGTCGTCGTCGTCGAGTGGGGCGAGGCGGCAGCGGACGTCTTCGGCGGGGCCGCCCTCACCGTCACGATCGAGACCCTCGACGACGAAACCCGCCGCATCCTCCTCGACACCGCCGCCGCCCCCTGGAGCGGGCGCGCCACCGAGCTGGAACGGGTCCTCTCGTGAAGGTCCTCGCCCTCGAGACCTCCGGGAGCGACGTCGGCGCGGCGGTGGCCGACGAGGGAGGGCTCCTCTCGTCGCTCACCGCCCGAGCGGGGCGGCGCCACGCCGAGCTGCTCCATCCCATGGTCGAGGAGGCTTGCCGGCTCGCCGACACGTCCCTCGACGAGCTCGACGCCGTGGCGGTCGACGTCGGGCCCGGGCTGTTCACCGGTATCCGGGTCGGCCTGGCGGCCGCCAAGGGCTTCGCCCTCGGCCTCGGCGTCCCGCTCGTCCCGCTCACGAGCCTCGAGATCCTGGCGGCGGCCCTGGAGCCGCTCCGCCAGTCGGGCTCGGTCGTCGTGCCGGTGGTCGACCTGCGCCGCGGCGAGGTCGCCTGGGCGATCGCCGAGGCGGGCGAGCCGCTGTTCCCGCCCCGGCTCTCGCCGCCCGAGGTGGCGGCTGCGGAGGTGGAGCGCCGGGTGGCGGACGGCGCCCGCGTCGTGCTTGCCGGCGACGGGGCGCGCCGCTACGCCGAGCTCTTCTCGATCGAGGCGGTCGTGGCGGGAGCCGAGCTCGCCGCCCCTCCTGTAGCGTCGCTCGCCGTGCGGGCGGTCTCGGCCCTGGCGGTCGGTGCGGTGGCCGACCCGGTCGTGGTCGAGCCGCTCTACCTGAGAGAGCCGGACGCCCGCATCAACTGGTCGCCCATCCACGAGGGGGCGGCGGGCCCGGTACGGGGGGAGGAGGCCGGGGCAGGCTGATGGGGTTTCGTTTCTCGACGGTGGGAAGGCGCTCGGAGCCGGACGAGCGGGCGGTGGAGATCGTGCCCATGCGGCGCCGCCACTTGAAACAGGTCGTCGCAATCGAGCAGCAGGTCTTCCCGACCCCCTGGTCGATCGGGCTCTACCTCTCCGAGCTCGCCGCCGGGCCGAGCCGTGCCTACGTCGTCGCCAAGGTGGGCGGCGAGGTGGTCGGTTATGCGGGGCTCATGCTGGTGGTCGGGGAGGCGCACGTGACGACGATCGGCGTCGACCCGCCGTGGCAGCGCCACGGGATCGGGCGCCGGCTGCTCCTCGAGCTGGCCCGCATCGCCCGCGAGCGGGGCGGTGAGGACCTCACCTTGGAGGTGCGGGTGACGAACACGGGCGCCCAGGCGCTCTACCACGAGTTCGGCTTCGCCCCCGCCGGCATCCGGAAGAACTACTACGCCGAGGTGAACGAGGACGCCCTCGTCATGTGGGCGCACGACATCCAGAGCGACGCCTTCGCGGCGCGCCTGGACGAGATCGCGGCGAGGGTCGAGGCGGCGGGGTAGGGGTTTCGTAGGGGGGCTGATCAGGATCGTTGGCACTCTGCCTGCCTGTTTGCCAGTACGCTGCGGAGCCGGTATCGTTGGCACTCAGGATCTGAGAGTGCCAATCGAAGTCAGTTCACAGGAGGCAAGACGCCAATGAAGCTGCAGCCGCTGGACGACCGCATCGTCGTGCGCCCGAGCGAGTCCGAGGAGACGACCGCCTCGGGCCTCGTCATCCCCGACACCGCCAAGGAGAAGCCCCAGCAGGGCGAGGTGCTCGCCGTCGGCCCCGGCCGCCGGGCCGAGAACACCGGCGAGATCATCCCGCTCGACGTCGCCGTCGGCGACAAGGTCGTCTACTCGAAGTACGGCGGCACGGAGATCACCATCGACGGTGAGGACCTGCTCATCCTCTCGGGCCGTGACGTGCTCGCCAAGGTAGGCAAGTAATGCCGAAGCAGCTCCTGTTCGAGGAGTCGGCCCGGCACCGGCTCGAGGCGGGCGTCAACAAGCTCGCCGACACGGTCAAGGTGACCCTCGGCCCGAAGGGCCGCAACGTCGTGCTCGACAAGAAGTTCGGTGCCCCGACCATCACCAACGACGGCGTCACGATCGCCCGTGACATCGAGCTCGAGGACCACTTCGAGAACATGGGCGCCCAGCTCGTGAAGGAGGTCGCCACCAAGACCAACGACGTGGCGGGCGACGGCACGACGACGGCGACGGTGCTCGCCCAGGCCCTCGTGCGCGAGGGCCTGCGCAACGTGGCCGCCGGGGCGAACCCGATGTCGCTCAAGCGGGGCATCGAGGCGGCCGTGGCGGCCGCCGTCGACTCGATCCGCGACCAGTCGAAGGAGATCGAGGGCCGCAAGGAGATCGCCCAGGTGGCCGCCATCTCAGCCGCCGACGAGTCGATCGGCGAGGTGCTCGCCGACGCCATCGACAAGGTCGGCAAGGACGGCACGGTCACCGTCGAGGAGTCGAACACCTTCGGGCTCGAGCTCGAGTTCACCGAGGGCATGCAGTTCGACAAGGGCTACCTGTCGCCCTACTTCGTCACGGACCCGGAGCGCCAGGAGTCGGTGCTGGAGGACGCCTACCTCCTCATCGTGAACTCGAAGATCTCCTCGGTCCACGACCTGCTCCCGGTGCTCGAGCGCGTCATGCAGTCGTCCCGCCCGCTCCTCATCGTGGCCGAGGACGTCGAGGGCGAGGCCCTCGCCACCCTCGTCGTGAACAAGATCCGCGGGCTGTTCTCGTCGGTGGCGGTGAAGGCGCCAGGTTTCGGTGAGCGGCGCAAGGCCATGCTCGGCGACATCGCCGTGTTGACCGGCGCCACCGTCGTGTCCGAGGAGGTCGGCCTCAAGCTCGAGAACACCACGCTCGACCTGCTCGGCCGTGCCCGTCGGATCGTCGTGACGAAGGACGACACGACCATCGTCGACGGCGACGGCGCCGAGGACGAGGTGAAGGGCCGCATCGCCCAGATCAAGCGTGAGATCGAGGAGACGGACTCCGACTGGGACCGCGAGAAGCTCCAGGAGCGGCTCGCCAAGCTGGCCGGCGGCGTGGCCGTCGTCCAGGTCGGTGCCGCCACCGAGATCGAGCTCAAGGAGAAGAAGCACCGCATCGAGGACGCCCTGTCCGCCACCCGTGCCGCCATCGAGGAGGGCATCGTGGCCGGAGGCGGGACCGCCCTCGTGCGGGCCCGCTCGGCCGTCGAGACGGTGAGCGAGAAGCTGGACGGCGACGAGGCGACCGGTGCACGCATCGTGCTGAAGGCGCTCGAGGAGCCGCTCAAGTGGATCGCCATCAACGCCGGTTTCGAGGGCGCCGTGACGGTCCGTGAGGTCGAGGGCGCCAAGGGCTCGATCGGGCTCAACGCCCTCACCGGCAAGCTCGAGGACCTCGTCAAGGCCGGGGTCATCGACCCGGCCAAGGTGACCCGCTCGGCGCTGCAGAACGCCGCCTCGGTCGCCGGGCTGCTCCTCACCACCGAGGCCCTCGTGGCCGACAAGCCTGAGCCGAAGTCGGACGTCCCGGCCGGTGCCGGCGGCCACGGCGGCCACGGCGGCATGGGGATGATGTAGGCCCTCCGTTCTCGCTTTGAGGCTGCGACCGTGACGGCCGGGCTTCGGTTCCTGTTGTTGGGGGCCGGCCCGGCCGTCGTCGCGTCCGCTGGTCGGGGCGGGCTGGGCCGGGTCGGGTCCGGGTCCGGGGCGTTTCCGTTCCCTGTCGCCGCGTCCCTGGGTGAGTTCGGGCCAACTGTGTGCTGTTGCTCATGAAGGGACGCCTGGTGCCCGGGTCGGGCGACGGATGGGCGATGCTGGGGGCGTGAGCGGCAGGGGTGATCGTTTCCGCCAGGACGTCCCGATGCCGGAGGGTGCGAGGCGGCTCGACGAGCCCTCGGCGCGCTTCCTCGAGGCAGCCGAGCAGCTCGGCGACGAGTTCGGGAAGCGCCTCGCCTCCGTCGAGCTCTTGGAGGAGGCGTTCGCCGACGCCGGCGCCGGTCCCGTCGAGGAGCGTCCCGGTGCAGCCGTGCTGCTCCCGGTCGTGGGAGGCCGCTCGGCAAAGGACCCGGCGCGCCTCGTGCTCATCCGGCGGGCCACCCATCTGCGGGCGAACCCCGGCGAGATCGCCTTCGCCGGCGGCCGCCTCGAGCCCGGGGAGTCGGCCGAGGAGGCGGCGCTGCGGGAGACGCGCGAGGAGATCATGCTCGAGCCGGGTTCCGTCCGGGTCCTCGGCCGCCTCCCCATCGTGTACCGGGTGACCCGCTCCGAGGGGATCGCCCCGTTCGTGGCGACGGTGGAGGGCTGGCCGTCGATGACGCCGAGCCCGGCCGAGGTCGACGACCTGGTCGTCGTCCCCTTGGCGGAGCTGGCCGACCCGGAGCGGTACTTCGAGGAGAGCTGGCCGATGGGAGGTGGGGAGTTCCGGCTCATGCACTTCTTCGAGCTCGACGACGACCTCGTGTGGGGGGCGAGCGCCCGCATCCTCGCCCTCCTGCTCGACCGGCTCGCCGAGGCTGTGCTCCAGGGCTGAGGCGGGCGGACGCCTAGGCTCCCGGGCCGTGGCAGACGTCGACATCGGCGCAGGGAAGTCGGCCCGGCGCGGCTACTCGCTCGGCGAGGTGTCCATCGTGCCGGCCCGGCGCACGAGGGCGCCCGAGGACGTCGACCTCTCCTGGACGCTCGAGGCCTACACGCGTGACCTGCCGCTCATGGCCTCGCCGTCGGACGCGGTCGTGAGCCCGTCGACGGCCCGGCTCGTCGGCTCGCTCGGCGGCGTCGCGGTGCTCAACCTCGAAGGGCTGTGGACCCGCTACGAGGACCCCGATCCCTTGCTGGAGGAGGTGGCGTCGCTTCCTGCCAAGGCGGCCTGCCCCCGGTTGCAGGAGCTCTACGCCGAGCCGGTGAAGGCAGAGCTCGTCGCCGAGCGCATCCGGGAGATGGCCGCCCCGGGCGTCGTCACGTGCGGGGCGATCTCACCGCAGCGGACCCTCGAGTACGCCAAGGCCGTCGTCGAGGCCACCCTCGACCTCCTCGTCATCCAGGGCACCGTCGTCTCGGCCGAGCACGTCGCCAAGGGCTCGGAGCCGCTCAACCTGAAGCGGTTCATCCGCGAGTACGACCTCCCCGTCGTCGTCGGGTCGTGCTCGTCGTACACGGCCGCGCTCCACCTGATGCGGACGGGGGCGGCCGGCGTGCTCGTCGGCGTCGGGACCGGCGCCGGCTCGACGACGGGCCAGGTGCTCGGGCTCGGGGCGCCGTTCGCCACCGCCATCGCCGATGCCGCCGGCGCCCGCTCGCGCCACCTCGAGGAGACGGGCGTCTACGTGCACGTGATCGCCGACGGCGACATGGCGACCGGAGGCGACGTCGCAAAGGCGCTCGCCTGCGGGGCGGACGCCGTCATGCTCGGGCTGCCGCTCGCCGCCGCCTCGGAGGCGCCGGGCCGGGGCCGCTACTGGGAGATGGCGGCCGGACATGCCTCCCTTCCCCGGGGGGAGTTCCTCGCCGTGGAGCAGCTCGGCGGGATGAGGGAGGTCCTCCTCGGGCCGTCCCACTCGCCCTCGGGGCGGGCGAACCTCTTCGGTGCCCTCAGGGCCGCCATGGCGATGACCGGCTACGAGACCCTGCGCGAGTTCCACAAGGCCGAGGTGACGGTCTCGAGCTAACCCGGCGCCCGGCGCCGCGGCGCCGGCGCCGGGCTCACTCGATGGGCTGGTGTGCCATCGCCGAGGGCTCGCGCCCGGCGAAGAGCCAGCCGACGATCGCCGCGAAGGCCGGCATGCCGAGGAGGATGAAGAGGAGGTCGGCGACGGGGATGTTGTTGAGCGCGCCGATCCCCCCGTTGAGCGAGTTGCCGTTCAGCCATCCGAGCATGGCGACGTAGCCGCCGAGCGTCCCGAGCACCGCACCGAGGAAGCCGAGGGCGCCTGCCGTCACCGCCGTCAGCGTGCGACGAGTGAAGCTCGAGGCCCCGGTGGCGGCGAGCGTCCGGAGATCGCTCGCGGTCTCGCTTCGCACGAGGCCGACCGACATGCCGAGGACGCCGAGGGCGATCACGATCCCGAAGATGGTCGCCCAGCTGATCACGGCGGACGAGGTCGGCTGGTCGTTCTTCGACTCGACGGAGAGCGGGGAGCTCGAGGCCGCCAGCTGGGCGCTGGCGATCTGGGCGGCGGTGAAGGTCTGGGTGCCCTGCACCAACCAGTCCGTGACGTACGACGCGATGTGGAACTCCTTCATGGCGTGCTCGGTGATGACGGTGTTGGGGGCCGACGTGCCGGTCGGGAGCGCCCCGATCTCCTCGACGACGGGGTGCTTGAGCTCGCCGCTCGACCCGGGCAGGCCGTTGCCGCCGAAGGACAACCCCAGTCCGCCGACGCCCGAGAGTCCGGGGCGTGACGTCAGGATGTCAGCGTTCGGGCTGATCTCGGAGGGAGTGATCCCGAACGTCCTCAGCAGCTGCGGCGTCGCCACGTAGACGGCGCCGTTCCAGTGGCGGCCCCCTTCATGCCCGTCGATGTTCGCGTTCGGCGTCTCGAGGGCGACCAGCTGTGCGCCGAGGTCCTTCGCGATGGCGGAGGCGCGCCTCGCTTCTTGTCCAACCGCCCCGGGCGCCGTCGGCGTGACCTTGACGCGCTTGCCGTTCGGCTTGACCTCGTAGGTGGGCGCACCCGGCGGAGGGAGGTTGGAGTGGATCGCCAGCTCGTTCGAGGTGAGGTTCGGGCCGGCGTAGTCGAGGACGTTGCCGTAGCGGGCGGCGGCCGCCAGCATGACGATCACCGCCGCCAGCACCCCGACGCTGATGGCCGCCAGCGCCGAACCCGAACGCGCCCGGTAGCGGGCGAGGTCCCTCAGGGCGAGCCGGGGGGCGATCGGGCTGTGACGTCCGAGACGGGCGGCAACCGAGAGGAAGAAGGGTGCGAGCAGGATCAGCCCGGGGATGAGGAGCACGATCCCGAGCACGAGCTCCGGGGCGCCGCCGCTTCCCTCACCGTGGTTCGTGCTTCCCGAGTAGGCGAGGAGGATGAAGCCGAGGACGAGGAAGACGATGCCCGGGACCGCCGAGCGGTGGACCTGGCGGGGCGGCGCCGGCCTCCCCGAGAGCGCCTGGACGATCGGCACCTTGGTGATCGCCCGCGCCGGGCGGGACGACGCGAAATAGGCGGCCAGGACGGCGAGGACCATCGCCGAGACGACCACCGTCCACGAGAGCGCCAGCGACCCGATGCTGTGGTGCACGCTCTGTTCGAGGCTCGGCCGGTAGGCGAACCAGACGACGAGGCCGAGGACGAAGCCGAGGACGGCTCCGACGGCACCGACCACGGTGCCGTTGGCGCGCACGACGAGGCGGACGTGGCGGTGGGTGGCGCCGGTCGACTCGAGCATGCCGATCGAGCGGAGCCTGCGTTGCGCGAGGACCGTGAAGCCGCCGACCGAGACGAGAGCGATGAGCAACATCCCGAGCACGAGGGCGGCGAGCGAGATCGTCTCGGGGTTGAGGGGGTTCGACTGGGCGACCGAGGCCGGTGTCTCGGCGTTGTGGCCGATGCTGCGGAGCGGCACGCCGGGCGCGTCGAAGAGCGCCGTGACGCTGGTGGCGTTTCGGACCTGGCCCGGCACGACGAGGGCGAACTCGTCGAGCAGGCTCTGAGGGTTGACGACGATGCCGACCACCTTCCGCTCGACCCCGCCGACGCGCCAGGTGTCCCCGATCCGCAGGTGGAAGGCCGAGGCGACGCCGCTCGTCACGGCCACCTGGTCGGCGCCCGAGGGGAAGTGCCCCGAGACGAGCGACAGCATCGGACCGCTGAAGGGCCCGTGCGAGCTCTCCGCACGAAGGGTGAAGGTGTTGATGGATCCGGGGATCGACTCCGTCTCGTTCTCGATCACCTCGACGCGGCCGAAGCGGTGCTGCAGGCTCGCGATGACGCTCGCCGTGCGTGCGTCATAGGTCGTGAAGGACACCGAGTCGCCGGCCGTGCCGAAGCCCGAGCTCTTCGACGGCGGCGTGTTCGTCGCGACCGCCGAGGCGACGATGGTCGCGGCCACCGCGAACGTGATGAGGGCGAGGATCAACAGCTGCTGGCGCCACTCCCGCCGGAACAGCCGCCAGGCCCAGCGAACGACGGCTCGCCGGGCGGGCGCACCGCCGTCGGCCGGGCGTGCGTCGGTGGAGGGCGCGTGGAGGGCGGTGCTCACAATGACTCCTGCAGGATCTCGCGACCAAGGCTCCCGTCGTCGGCGGGTGAGGCACTCGGCGAGTCGGGACCGTCCGGGGCGACGTGGTCGACGAGGTGGCCGTCGCGAAGCGAGACCACCCGATCGGCCCACGAGGCGAGATGGGCGTCGTGGGTGACGACGACGGCCGCCACGCCGCCCTCGCAGGCGCTGCGGATCATCGCCATGACGGCCTCGCCGTTCGTCGAGTCGAGCGCTCCCGAGGGCTCGTCGGCGAGGAGGAGGTGGCGCTCGCCGACGGAGGCCCGGGCGATCGCCACCCGCTGGCGTTCGCCACCCGAGAGCTGGTCGGGGTAGTGGTCGGCCCGGTCCGCCAGACCGAGCCGATCGAGAGCGGCGAGGCCGGCGGTCCGGGCCTTTCGTGCCGGGATGCCGTCGAGCTCGAGGGGAAGGGCGACGTTCTCGGCGGCGGTGAGGCCGGGCAGGAGGTTGAAGTCCTGGAAGACGTAGCCGACGGTCCGTCGCCGGAGGCGTGCCTTGTCGTTGCGGGACATCGCCGCGATCGAGGTGCCTGCGATGCGCACCTCGCCGCTCGTCGGCTCCTCCAGGCTGCCGGCGATCGTCAGCAGGGTCGACTTCCCCGAGCCTGACGGGCCCATCACGGCCACGAGGTGCCCTTCGTCGACGAAGAGATCGATGTGCTCGAGGGCGTGCACCTCCGCGGCGCCCTCACCGTAGGACTTCGAGATGTCGTGGAGCTCGAGGAGGCTCATCTGTGCCGGCCGTCCTTTGCCGGGAGCTGCCCGGCGTACGTGGTGGGCGGGTTGCCCGATTGCATACTCAGTATCATAGTGAGCGGGCTACTGCTGTCAAGTGGTCCTTGGAAGTGGTCGGCGGACGAGCCGCCGGAGGGGGCCGGCCGGGGGATGCGAGGCCTCCCGGGGGCCGGCGGCCCGGGCTACGGGCGGGGGATCGGGGCCGGGGCGTCGCGGATGAGCGACTCGGGGCTCGGCGGCGGAACCGTCTGGTCCACGATCCGGCCGTCTCGGATGAAGACGACCCGGTCGGCCCACGACGCAAGCTGGGCGTCGTGGGTGACGACCACCGCCGCGACGCCCCGGTGGCAGGCGGCGAGGATCATCCGCATCACCGCCTCGCCGTTCGACGAGTCGAGCGCCCCCGACGGCTCGTCCGCCAGCAGCAGCGACCGCTCGCCGACGATCGCCCGGGCGATCGCCACCCGTTGGCGCTCCCCACCCGAGAGCTCGTCGGGGTAGTGCGAGGCACGGTCCGCCAGCCCGAGCTGCTCGAGGGCCGTGAGGCCGGCCAGGTGGGCCTTCTTCGCGGAGAGGCCGTCGAGCTCGAGGGGCAGCGAGACGTTCTCCGCCGCCGTGAGGCCTGCGAGGAGGTTGAACTCCTGGAAGACGTAGCCGACGGTCCGTCGCCGGAGCCGTGCCTTGTCGTTGCGCGAGAGCGACGTCAGCGCCTGCCCGTCGATCACCACCTCGCCGCTCGTCGGCTCCTCGAGGCTGCCGGCGATCGTGAGCAGGGTCGACTTCCCCGAGCCCGACGGCCCCATCACCGCGACGAGCGAGCCGCGCTCGACCCCGAGGACGACGTCGGAGAGCGCCTGCACCTCGGTGGCGCCTGTCCCGTAGCTCTTCGAAACCCGCTTCAGCTCGAGGTAGCTCATCGCCGGGCGACCAGCCTCCGTCGGATGAGCGGGCCGGACTTCGCCGAGGGGGCTTCCAGGCTGGCGCGCTTCAGCCGACCGTCGGCCGTGTCGAGCCACCTGACGACGGAGTCGAGCCGGAAGAGCTCGGCGTCGACGACGAGGGCGAAGGAGAGGTCGAAGTCCGCCTCGTCCTCCTTCAGGTGCGTCCACTGCTGCATCAGCTCGACCAGGTAGCGCCGGTGGACCTGGATGACGTCGTGCACCGAGACGCCCGGGACGTGCAGGGCCGCCAGCACCTTGATCACGAGCTCGTCGCGGGGCGGCTCGGTCATGTCCGGCGGCGTGGTCAACCAGGTGTCGAGCTCCTTGCGCCCGGCCCCGGTGATGCGGAAGACCTTCTGCGGTCCCGCCTCCTCGCCGCGGTCGTCGGACTCGATCAGCTCGTCGCGCTCGAGGCGCTGCAGCGTCGTGTAGACCTGCCCGACGTTGAGGGGCCACACCTCACCGGTGTTCTCCTCGAACTCGTGGCGCAGCTGCAAGCCGTACTTCGGGCCCTCGCTCAAGAACGCCAGCAGGGCGTGGCGGACGCTCACGGGGCCTCGTTCGCAGCCTGAACTCGTACCATACGCAGTATCCTACGGTCAGCGAGGCCTCCGGTCAACGAACGTCTCGACCGGCGGCCCGTGCAGCGGAGCACGCCGGCGGCTGGGCGGCCGACCCGGGCCGGGCGGCTGGCGTCGCTCCCCGGGGAGGGTCACAGCCCGCCGGTAGGGTTGACCTTCGTGGGCGGCCCGAGCGACGAGTGGGACCTGTTCGGGGACTTCGCCTCGCTCGGCGGGCTCGCCTCCGAGAAGCCGGCCGCGCCGGAGCGGCCTCCCCTCGACGAGGACACCCTCGTCGAGGACCTGAACCCGAGCCAGCGGGAGGCCGTCCTCCACATCGACGGGCCGCTCGTCGTCGTGGCGGGCGCCGGCTCGGGAAAGACCCGGGTCCTCACCCGGCGGATCGCCCGGCTCATGGCGCTCGGAGTGCCCCCCTGGCGGATCCTCGCCATCACGTTCACGAACAAGGCGGCCGACGAGATGCGCGGCCGGGTCGTCGACCTCGTCGGCGAGGACGCCTCGAAGATGTGGGTCTCGACCTTCCACTCGGCGTGCGTGAGGATCCTGCGGAGGAACGCGGAGCGGATCGGGTTTCGTTCGAATTTCACGATCTACGACGACGGGGACTCCCGCAGGTTGATCGAGCACGTCCTCGAGGACCTCGGGATCGACCAGAAGCGGTACCCGTCGCGGGCGGTCGCCGGCGTGATCTCGACGGCGAAGTCCGAGCTCGTCGACGCAGACGCCTACGCGGCGAGGGCGGCGACGTTGTACGAGCGGCGGGTGGCCGACGTCTTCGCCGAGTACGAGCGGCGCCTCGTCGAGGCGAACGCCATGGACTTCGACGACCTCCTCGTGCGGGCGGTGAAGCTGTTCGCCGAGCACACCGACGTGCTGGAGGCGTACCAGGACCGCTTCGCCTATGTGCTCGTCGACGAGTACCAGGACACCAACGTCGCCCAGAACGAGCTCGTCATGCTGCTCGGGCGGGCGCATCGCAACGTGTGCGTGGTGGGCGACACCGACCAGAGCATCTACCGATTCCGCGGGGCGGAGATGCGCAACCTGCTCGACTTCGAGCACGCCTTCCCCGACGCCCGCATCATCCTGCTCGAGCAGAACTACCGCTCGACCCAGACGATCCTCGACGCCGCCAACGCCGTCATCGCCCACAACCTGCTCCGCCAGGCGAAGGACCTCTGGAGCGCCCTCGGAAAGGGCGAGAAGATCCGCCGCTACCGGGGGCGCGACGAGCGGGAGGAGGCGGGTTTCGTCGCCGACGAGGTCATCTCGCTCTCGCGCGACCAGCACGTCGCCTACGACGAGATCGCCGTCTTCTACCGGACGAACGCCCAGTCCCGGGCGCTCGAGGCGGCGCTCATGGAGCGGGGCGTTCCGTACCAGGTGATCGGCGGGACGCGCTTCTACGACCGCCGCGAGATCCGGGACGTGCTCGCCTACCTCCGCCTCGTCGTCAACCCCGGCGACGAGGTCTCGCTCCGGCGGGTGCTCAACGTGCCCCGGCGGGGGGTGGGAGACACGACGCTCGCGAGGCTCGTCTCGTTCGCGACGGCCCGGGGGGTCGGCTTCGCCGGCGCCCTGCGGCAGGCCGAGCAGGCCGGGGCGTCGGGGAAGGCCCTCTCGGGCATCCGCTCGTTCCTCGAGCTGCTCGACGACCTCGAGGCCTCGGCCGCCGCCGAGCGCCGCCCCGCCGAGGTGATCGAGGATCTCCTCGAGCGGACCGGCTACACCGAGATGCTCGAGGCGGAGGCTTCCGGTGGCGGGGCGCGGGCGATCGAGGCGGAGGGCCGGCTCGAGAACCTCGCTGAGCTCATCTCGGTGGCGACCGAGTTCGACGACGTGCCGAGCTTCCTCGAGACGACGACGCTGGCGGCGGCCCAGGACTCCATCGAGGAGGGCCCGATGGTGTCGCTCATGACGCTCCACACGGCGAAGGGCCTCGAGTTCCGGGTGGTCTTCCTCACGGGCATGGAGGAGGGGCTCTTCCCCCACAGCCAGACGCTGGCGGAGCCGGACGAGCTCGAGGAGGAGCGCCGCCTCTGCTACGTCGGGATCACGAGGGCCCGCGAGCAGCTCTACCTCACGCACACCTGGAACCGCACGCTGTTCGGCTCCTACCAGGCCTCGCTCCCGAGCCGATTCCTGAAGGAGATCCCCGACGAGCTCTGCACCGACGTCGGCGACGGGGTCGTGGTCGGCGCCGGAGTGCCGTGGGGAAGGTCCCGCTCCGGGTCCTACGCGGAGCGGTACGCGGCCGTCGGGCGATCCGCCGGGGCGGAGCGGGCGGGGCTCGTCGGCGGTGGCGGTGGCGGCGCGGGCGGCGGGGTCGGCGCCAGCACCGGCGCGGAGGACCTCGGTCTCGTCGAGGGTGACGTCGTCGAGCACCGCCGCTACGGGGCGGGCGTCATCGTCCACCTCGAAGGGGTCGGGGCCGATGCGCGGGCGGAGATCCGTTTCACCGACGGGGCCGTGAAGCGCTTCATCCTCTCGGCAGCCCCCTTGCGGAGGCTCCGGGCCGCGAATTGAGCAGGGCCGGAGCCGGCGCACCGCCGACCCCGGCCCCGGCCTCAAGCCTGGACTCGTCCCGTCCGGGTTGGTTCAGCTGGTCTGGCGCAGCTTGAACTGCGCACCGGCCGGATCGGCGACCGCCGCGAGGTGCCCGTAGGGGGTCTCCTGGCAGTCCATCACGACCGAGCCGCCGAGCTCCCTCACCTTCTCGACCGAGGCCCTGGCGTCGGTCACCTCCCAGTAGATCGACCACTGGGCGGGCGTGCCCTCGGGGAGGAAGCCGGCCGCGTCCATCACGCCGGCCACGTCGGAGCCCGAGGCGTCCTTCAGCATGAAGTAGCGGAACTCGTCGGTGTCGGAGGCCGCCACGGCCTCGAGGCGAAACGGCCCGGTGTAGAAGCCGATCGAGCCGTTGAAGTCGCGGGTGTGCAGCTCGAACCAGCTCGGGGTGCCGGGCTCGCCGATCGTCGAGAAGCCGTGGAAGCTGTCGGGCTGCCACAGCCCGGCGACGGCGCCCTGCGGGTCGACGAGGATGGTCTGCGAGCCGAGATCCGCCACGGCCATCGGTGGGAATTGCAACTGGGCGCCCGCCTCGCTCGACAGCTCCGCGGTCTTCGCGATGTCGTCGGTGGCGAAGTAGACCTTCCAGGTGTTGTCGGCCTTGGCGTCGCCCATGTCGCCCATGCCGCCCGCCACGGGCCGGCCGTCCTTGGTGAACATGAAGTAGCCGCCGAACTCCTCGGAGGGCTCGTTCGCCTCCCAGCCGAAGAGCTCGGCATAGAAGCGCCGGCTCCCCTCGACGTCCGAGGTCCAGAGATCGGCCCAACACGGCGCTCCGACGGGAGCGTGGTCACGGGTCGTCATGGTGGTGCTCCTTCCGTGTGGTGGGTTCGTGGTGGTTCCGGGCGCTCCCGGTTCCTCTCTCAGTCAGACGTCGCTCGCGTTGCGAACTCATCGGCCGCCGGCCTCCCGTCGAGGTGGCGGGGCAGCCCGAAGTAGGGGAAGAGCCGCTCGGGGTCGCAGAAGTCGAGGAAGAAGCTCATCTGGGCGATGCGGCCGCCCGTCACCTCGAGCACCTGGACCGCCCACGGCAGGTAGCCGCCCTCCGGGTCCGGCTTGTACTGGGCGAAGGCGGGGCTGCCGTTGGCCGAGAGCGGGACGAGGACCGAGTCCTTGCACGAGCTCGGTGCCGGCTCGAGCATGAAGGTCGTGATGTTGCGGGAGCCCTGGATCCACATGGCGAAGGGCGGCATCGACTGCACGGCGTCCTCGTGGAGGAGCTCGACGAGGCGCTCCACGTCGTAGGACTCGAACGCCTCCACGTAGGCCTCGAGGAGCTCGGCGTCGGCCGACTCGAGCGGCTCGGCGTGCGGCCCCTCCTTGAGGGTGGCGAGCGTGGCGCGGGCCCGCTGGAGGGCGCTGTTCACGGCGGCGGTGCTCGTCTCGAGCACCTCGGCGACCTCGGCGGCGGGGAAGCGGAGGACGTCGCAGAGGATGAGGGCGGCCCGCTGGCGGGCGGGGAGGTGCTGCAGCGCGGTGACGAACGCCAGTCTGATCGACTCGCGGTACTCGGCGATCTCGGCCGGGTCGTTCGAGTCGGGACCGAGCCCGGCGTCGTTGATCGGCATCACCCAGGGGTGGTCGACGAGAAGGGGGCCGAGGTTGGCCTCGAAGGGCGGCGACGACGGGCCGAGCTCCATCGGCCGGGCGCGGCGCTGCACCTGGCGGTGCATGTCGATGCAGACGTTCGAGGCGATGCGGTAGAGCCACGAGCGCAGGCTCGAGCGCCTCTCGAACCGCTCCCCGTGCCGCCAGGCGCGGACCATCGTCTCCTGCACGGCGTCGTCCGCCTCGAAGCCCGAGCCGAGCATCCGGTAGCAGAACCCCGTCAGCTCCCGCCGATAGGGCTCGAGATCGGTCTCCGCCAACGTGCCCGACAGTGTCACGACGCGGGATGGTAGACCCCGGGTGTGACGCCGGAAAGGGCGGAAAGGCGGGCTTGGAGCCGGTTCAGTCGGCCGTGGCGAGGGCGCTCGTGCCGCCCGGCGGAGCTCCCCGGAAGTACGCCGCCGGCGTGACGCCCGTCTCCCGCCTGAAGGCGGCCACGAAGGCGCTCGTCGACTCGTAGCCGACGGTCCGGGCGACGCTGCTCACGGGCGCGCCGGCGGCGAGGTCGACCATGGCGGCGCTCAGGCGGAGGAGCGAGCGCCACCTCCCAAAGGGCAGCCCCGTGTCGGCGAGGAAGGACCGGGCGAGCGTTCGCTCGCTCGCCCCGACGGTCCGTCCCCACTCGCCGAGGGTGCGGTTGTCGGCCGGCTCCTTGCGGAGGGCCTCGGCGACGTCGCGCGCCCGCTCCTCGCTCGGCATGCGGACGTCGACGGTCGCCATCTCGACGGGCTGGAGGAGGTCGACGACGACCGCCTCGGCCCTGGCGCGGGCCGCCTGGTCGAGGTTCGGGTCCTCGAGGTAGCCGATGAGCTCGCCGAGGAGCGGGCTCGCCGTGACGGGGGTGCAGTCGCTCCAGGTGATGCGGCAGAGGTTGGGGCGGACGTAGACGGCCTGCATCGTGGCGGCCGAGGTGGACATCGTCTCGTGACGAAGTCCGGCGGGGATCCAGAGTGCCCGGCTCGGCGGGAGCACCCAGGCGGTGGTCTCGGTGCGCACCATGAGCACCCCGCTCGGCGCCCAGGCGAGCTGGTGGTCGTCGTGGGTGTGCCAGTCGAAGACCGAGCCGCGGGGCATCGGAAAGGTGACGACGACGAGCGCTTGATCGGCGGGGACGTCGTCGACCGGGCAGGGCGCCTCGTCGAGCTCGCCGCCGGGAGCGGCGCCGGAGCCGGGCACTTCGTCGAGGAGGTGGCGCCCGTCGGCTGGATGTCCGTTCTGCGACATCGTTTGGCAGGCTACGACCTTTCACGAAGCGGCGGTGTTCCTTACCGTTCGAGGTGTGAACGAGAACCACTCCATCTGCTCCAGCCCCGAGTGGGCCGAGCACCTCCGTGACGACGTGCTCAGCTTCATGACGGCACATGCCGACCTCGGCGAGGAGATGCTCGAGATCGGCCCGGGCCCAGGCGCGGCGACCGAGTGGCTGCGCCACGAGGTGAAGCGGCTCGTCGCCCTCGAGCTCGAAGAGGAGGCGGCCGCCCACCTCGCCGAGCGCTACGACGGCACCAACGTGGAGGTGGTCGTCGGCGACGCCACCTCGACCGGGTTCCCCGAGGAGTCCTTCGACTCGGTGGGCTGTTTCACGATGCTGCACCACGTGCCGACCGCCGCGCTGCAAGACGCCATCCTCCGCGAGGCGCTCCGGGTGCTCCGGCCGGGCGGCGTGCTCGTCGCCTCGGACAGCCTGGCGAGTGACGGGCTCCACCACTTCCACGTCTGCGACACCTACAACCCGATCGAGCCGGGATCGCTCGTCGCCCGCCTGCAGGCCCTCGGGTTCGTCCGCCTCACGGTCGTCGTCGACGGGATCGTCAAGTTCATCGCCCACAAGCCCCTTTCCGAGACAGGAGACGAGGAATGCAGTTCATGACCCTTCCCTACGAGGAGCCGCTCACCGTCCGTCAGCCCGGTCCCCGCGTCATCCCCGAGCCACCCCGGCGGGGCGAGCCCGGCGGCGAGCCGTGCGGGATCTGCGGCGGGCATGCGACGAGCGCCGTCTGGTCGGACGACCTCTGGTCGCTCCACCCTCCGGTCCAGAGCAGCCTTCCCGGCACGGTCTGGCTGGCGAGCCGGGAGCACGCCGACTCGTTCGCCGACCTCTCGCCGGAGGCGGCCGAGGACTTCGGCCGCATCGCCGGTGCGATCGAGCGGGCGATCCTCTCGCTGGGCGACGTCGGCCGAGTCCACCTCTACCGCTGGGGAGACGGGGGAGCCCACTTCCACGTGTGGTTCCTGCCCCGTCCGCTCGGGATGCTCGAGGCCCGCAACATGATGCTGCCGCTCTGGGAGGACGTGCTGCCGAACGTCTCCGACGAGGAGTCGCGCGAGGCGGCCGAGCGCGTGGCGGCCGCGCTCGAGAAGGAGCTAGCGGCCCGGGGCTGAGCCGGCTGCGGGCTGGCGGCCCGGGGCTGAGCCGAGGAGGGCCGAGCCGAAGGGCCCTCAGGCGAGGGTCGCCGCCAGGATCGGCCGCTCCCGCGCGGCGAGCCGCGACGAGGCGGCGAACCACTCGAGGGCCTGCTCGATCATGGGCTGTCCGGCGGGAAGGACGTGGTCGTGGTGGAACTTCGTCGCCCTGGCCACGGAGTCGAGGTCGCCCACCTGGAAGATGAGGCCGATGCCGAGCATGAAATGGAGCATCATCGGGGTCCTCTCGACGGTCGCCTCCCAGTCGTCGGCCATGGCCGACCAGACGGCGAGGCCGCCGACGCGGTTCGCGACGAGACGGAAGATCACCATCGGTGCGTCCTGGAGGCGGAAGTTGTCGAAGACCTCCTCGTAGGCCCGCATGATGAGCGCCTCGTCGGTGAAGGCGGCGATGCCGTCCTGGTATCGCCGCTCCTCGAGCGGATCCCTCGCCTCCTTGAAGCGCCTGATCATCTCCTCGTAGTCGCCCGGGCGGTTGAGGCCGGCCACGATCGCCACGACGGCGGCGGCGAGGTCGCCGTCGAGCTCTCTTTCGTCGAAGCGGCGCACGGCCTCGGTCCTGATCTCCTCGTCCTCGCCGGTCGTCCCGAGGCGCCGGACGAGCGTCGCCCGCAGCACCTGGGCCCGTTCCTCGTCGCCTGGCCGTGGGTCCCACCCGAGCTCGGCGAAGAGCGGGCCTATGAGGGTGCGCACCTTGGCTGCGAGGAGCGGCCGCTCGGCGTCGGTCACCGTCCTGTCGAGGAAGTCGAGGATCCGGTCGACGAACTCCCATACCTGCGGCTCGACGTCGGTGCCGAGCTTGGAGGCGATGGCGAGGACGTCGGCCACGGTGCGGTCGCCCGCGTAGGCGAGCGCCGTCGTGTCGCCGACGAGCACGGCACGCTCGATCTCCGAGAGCGAGTCGAGGCGGCCGACGACGGCGGCCAGCTGCTCGGGTGCGTAGCTCGTGCGGTAGACGCCGGTGCCCCCGGAGTTCACGAGGACCGGAGCGGCGCATTCGAGCGGCTGGGGCGTCTCACCGAGCAGCTGGGCCGCTGCCTCGCCGCCCTCGAGCGACCGCTCGAGGACCGGCACGAGCCACCTCTCCCCGATGGCCGAGCGGCCCTCCGCCGGGGCGAGCACGAAGGGCCGCTGTGAGAGCGACGACCCGTCCACCGAGACGATCGGGTGGCCGCCCTGGTGGATCCAGGTCGTCATGATCTCGCCGACGGGACGCCCCGAGACCTCTTCGAGCGACGCCCACAGGTCGGCCGTCACCGTGTTGTCGTAGGAGTGCGCCCGCAGGTAGTGCCGGATGCCGTCGCGGAAGACGTCCGGCGAGAGGTACTGCTCGAGCATGCGAAGGACGCTGCTGCCCTTCTGATAGGTGAGCGGGTCGGCCATGGCGATCGCCTCGGCGGGGGAGTGCACCGGGAACTCGATCGGCCGGGTGGTGTGGACCGAGTCGAAGGCCATGCCGGTCTCCCGCTCACCGGCGAAACGGACCCACATCTTCCATTCCGGCTTGAACTTGTCGACGCACCACCACTGCATGAACGTGGCGAACGCCTCGTTCAGCCAGAGGCCCTCCCACCAGGTCATGGTCACGAGGTCGCCGAACCACATGTGCGCCAGCTCGTGGGCGATGACGCCCGCGATGCGGGCGAGCTCGTTCTGCGACGCCGTGGCCGGGTCGGCCAGCAGCTCGACCTCGCGGAAAGTGACGCAGCCGAGGTTCTCCATGGCGCCGGCGGCGAAGTCCGGGATGGCGACGAGGTCGACCTTGTCGCCCGGGTAGGGGATCCCGAAGTACTCCTCGAAGGTGCGAAGGGCGAACTCGCCGACGTCGAGGGGGAACGTCGTCAGGTTGGCCATCCCGCTTCGGTAGACGACGGTGAGGGGCACGCCGCCGACGTCGCGGGGAGGCGTCTGCTCGAAGGGCCCGACGACGAAGGCGACGAGGTACGTCGACATCCGCATCGTCGGGGCGAAGGTGACCTCGCGGCGGCCGTCCGGGAGCACCTCTTCGCGGACCGGTGCGGAGTTGGAGATGGCGGCCAGTCCGTCCGGGACGACGAGGGTGACCTCGAAGGTCGCCTTGAACGCCGGCTCGTCGAAGCAGGGGAACGCCCGCCGGGCGTCGGCCATCTCGAACTGCGTCGTGGCGATCGTGCGGGTGACGCCCTCCTCGTCCTCGAACGTGGAGCGGTAGAACCCCGCCAGCTCGTCGTTCAGCACGCCGGCGAAGCTGAGGGCGAGCGTGTGGCTGCCGGTGAGCGGGCTCGGGAAGCTGAGCGTCGCCCGTTGGAGCTCCTCGTCGAGCGTGACCCCGCCCTCGCTCGACGTGCCGTCGGCGGCGCGTGCGACCGACGGGGCGATCTCGAGCTGGTAGGCGTTCAGCACGACGGTCGCGGTGGGCTCGACCACGTCCACGTCGATCTCGACCGTCCCGGTGAACGAGGCCGCGTCGAGGTCCGGCTCGAGGCGGAGCCGGTAGGCCGAGGGGACGACGGTGGTGGGAAGCCGCACGGGGTCGGTCGTCGTGGTCATCGCCTCAAGGCGTAGCACTCCGTCGGCGGGCGCAGCGACGTCGCCGCGGACTTCGATGAGGGACCCCCCTGGCCGCATGGATAGCATCGGCTTCCGCAATGGAACGCCGTTACCGCGTCGTCGTCGCCAAACCGGGGCTGGACGGGCACGACCGTGGGGCGAAGGTCATCGCCCGGGCGCTTCGTGACGCCGGCTTCGAGGTGATCTACACGGGCCTGCACCAGACGCCCGAGCAGGTCGTGCAGGCGGCCGTGCAGGAGGACGCCGACGCCGTCGGCCTCTCGCTGCTCTCGGGCGCCCACCTGACGCTCGTCCCGAAGGTCGTCGAGGGGCTGCGGCGCGAGGGCCTCGACGACGTGCTCGTCCTCGCCGGCGGGATCATCCCCGACAAGGACATCGCCGTCCTCAAGCAGGGCGGGGTCGCCGAGGTCTTCACCCCGGGCGCACCGCTGCCCGAGATCGCCCGCTGGCTCGAGCAGGCGCTCGACGAGCGTGAGCGCCGCCAACAGGCCGCCACGGCGAGCAGCGACTGACCGTTCCGTCGACGTCGGGAACGAGCCGAGAGGAGAGAGAACCGCGCCGTGGACCTGTTCGAGTACCAGGGGAAGCAGTACTTCGCCCGTTACGGCATCCCCGTCAGCAAGGGCGAGGTGGCCGACACCGTGGAGGAGGCCGTGGCGGCCGCCGACCGGGTCGGCTATCCGGTCGTCGTGAAGGCACAGGTGCAGGTGGGCGGGCGCGGGAAGGCCGGCGGCGTGAAGCTCGCCGCCGACCGTGAGGAGGCCGAGTTGCACGCCCGCAACATCCTCGGCCTCGACATCAAGGGCCACGTCGTGCGGCGGCTCTGGATCGAGCACGCCACCGACATCGCCAAGGAGTACTACGCCGGCTTCACCCTCGACCGGGCGGCCAAGCTGCACCTCTCGATGGTCTCGGCCCGGGGCGGCATCGACATCGAGCAGGTGGCCGACGAGGAGCCCGAGGCGATCGCCCGCACGCACGTGAACCCGCTCGACGGCCTCGACCTGGAGGGCGCCCGCGACATCGTCGCCCGGGCCGAGCTCGACGAGGAGGCCCGCGAGGAGGCGGCCGAGCTCCTCGTCGAGCTCTACCGCTGCTACGTCGAAGGCGACGCCGACCTCGTCGAGGTCAACCCGCTCGTGCTCACCACCGAGGGCCACGTGCACGCCCTCGACGCCAAGGTGACCCTCGACGACGACGCCGCCTTCCGTCACCCCGAGTGGGAGGAGTTCGCCGGGACGGGCGAGATGGACGAGCGCGAGCGCCTCGCGAGGGAGAAGGGCCTCCAGTACATCGGGCTCGACGGCTCGGTCGGCATCATCGCCAACGGCGCCGGGCTCGCCATGAGCACCCTCGACGTCGTGAACCAGGTGGGCGGCTCGGCGGCCAACTTCCTCGACATCGGCGGCGGCGCCAACGCCGACGTGATGGCGAACGCCCTCGAGGTCATCAACACCGACCGCAACGTCCGCTCGATCCTCATCAACATCTTCGGCGGCATCGTCCGCTGCGACGAGGTGGCGCGGGGCATCATCACGGCCCTCGAGCGGGTGCACGGCAGCCGCCCGATCGTGCTCCGCCTCGACGGGACCAACGCCGCCGAGGCCCGCCAGATCATCGAGAGCTACGGCTCGGAGCTCATCACGAGGGAGGCGACCATGCTCTCGGCGGCGCGCCGGGCGGTCGAGATGGCGGAGGGGACCGACAAGTGAGCATCTTCGTCGACGAGAACACCCGGGTGGTGGTGCAGGGGCTGACGGGGAGCCAGGGCCGTTTTCACGGGCTGCGGAACAGGGCCTACGGCACCAAGGTGGTCGCCGGAGTGACGCCGGGCAAGGGCGGCCAGGACGTCGAGGGCATCCCGATCTACGACACCGTCGAGGAGGCCGTGAAGGCCGAGGGGGCCGACGCCAGCTTCATCGCCGTCCCGCCCCGGGCGGCGCCCGAGGCCATCTTGCAGGCGGCCGGGGCCGGCATCCGCCTCGTCGTGTGCATCACCGAGCACATCCCCGCCAAGGACGAGGCCTACGTCTCGGCCCGCCTCGCCCGCGACTTCCCCGAGACCCGTCTCATCGGCCCGAACTGCCCCGGTGTGATCTCTCCGGGCAAGTGCAACATCGGGATCACCTCCGGCGACATCGCCCTTCCGGGCGGGCCGGTCGGCATCGTCAGCCGGTCGGGCACGCTCACCTACCAGGCGCTGCACGAGCTCTCGCAGCAGGGCATCGGCCAGACGACCTGCGTCGGCATCGGCGGCGACCCCGTCCCCGGCACGAGCTTCCTCGACGTGCTCGAGGCCTTCGAGGCCGACCCCGAGACGAAGGCCGTGATGATGATCGGCGAGATCGGCGGCGACGCCGAGGAGCGGGCCGCCGACTACATCGGCAGCACCATGACCAAGCCCGTCGTCGCCTACATCGCCGGCGTCACCGCCCCGCCCGGGCGCAAGATGGGGCACGCCGGCGCCATCGTCTCGGGCTCGAAGGGGACGGCGCAGGGCAAGATGGAGGCGCTCACGGCGGCCGGAGCCGTCGTCGCCGTCAACCCGACCGAAGCGGGGGAGAAGATGGTCGAGATCGTCCGATCGCTCCCCTGAGCGCTGGTCGATCGGCCGTGGTCGAGCTCGCCGACATCGAGCAGGCGCGTGCCGCCGTGGCGGCGGTCGGTGTGCACACCCCCGTGTTCAACTCACGGGCCCTCTCCGAGCACCTCGGCGCCCCGGTCGTCTACAAGGCCGAGAACCTGCAGCGGACCGGCTCGTTCAAGATCAGGGGAGCCGCCTCCAAGCTCGCCTCGCTCGGCGAGCGGGCCCGGCCGGGCATCGTCGTGGCGAGCGCCGGCAACCACGCCCAGGCGTGCGCCTTCGCCGCCCACGAGGCGGGCGTCTCCTGCGACGTCTTCATGCCCGAGGGCGCCTCGGTCCTCAAGTACGCCGCCACCGTCTCCTACGGCGCCACCGTCCGCCTCGGCGGCGAGTCGCTCCACGACTGCCTCGAGATGGCGACCGCCTACGCGAAGGAGTCGGGCAAGGTGCTCGTCCACCCCTTCGACGACGAGGCGATCATCGCGGGCCAGGGCACCCTCGGCCTCGAGCTCGTCGAGGACCTGCCCGACCTCGCCGCGGTCGTCATCCCGCTCGGAGGCGGCGGGTTGGCGGGGGGTACGGCCCTTGCGGTGAAGTCGCTCCGGCCCGACGTGCGCGTCGTCGCCGTGCAGGCGGCCGAGTACGCCCCGTGGCCCGCCTCGATCGCTCGGGGGCACCCCATCACCGTCGAGTCCTCCCCGACGCTCGCCGACGGCATCGCCGTCCGGCGGCCGGGGGAGCTCACCTTCCCGATCGTCTCGCGCTACGTCGACGAGATCGTCTCGGTCTCCGAGGACGCCATCGCGGATGCCATGGTCGTGCTCCTCGAGCGGGCGAAGCTCGTCGTCGAAGGGGCCGGGGCGGTCGGCTTCGCGGCGATCTGGTCCGGTGTGCTCGACCGTGCCTCCCTCTCGTCGTCGGGGAGTGGCACGACGATCTGCGTCGTGCTGTCGGGCGGCAACGTCGACACCGGCGTGCTGGCGCCGGCCATCAACCGGTACGAAACCCACGCCGGCCGCCGCCTCGCCCTCTTCGCCCGCGTGCCCGACACCCCCGGCTCGCTCGCCAAGCTGCTCTCGAACCTCGGCCACTCGGGGGCGAACCTCGTGACGGTGGACCACGTGCGGGAGGGTTTCGCCCTGCATGCCCGCGAGACCGGGTTGCTCATCGTCCTCGAGACCCGCGACCCCGAGCACGCGGGCGCGGTGGTGGAGGCCGCGAGGGCGGCGGGTTTTGCGGTGGAAGTCACGGGCCATGCCGCCGACTGGGAGGAGGCTGCAGGTGGATGACGTCCTGAGCGAGCCGCTCGCCTCCCTCGACCCCGAGCTCGCCTCGCTCGTCGGCGGTGAGCTCGAGCGCCAGCGGGCGACCCTCGACCTCGTCGCCTCGGAGAGCGTGCCGCCCCGGGCCGTGCTCGAGGCGCAGGGCTCGATCCTCACGGCGAAGTACGCCGACGGGTATCCGGGGCACCGGGAGTACGACACCTGCGAGTGGGTCGACCGCATCGAGAGCCTCGCCATCGAGCGGGCGAAGGCGCTCTTCGGGGCCGAGCACGCCAACGTCCAGCCGTACTCCGGCTCGAGCGCCAACGCGGCGGTGCTGCACGCCTTGTGCCAGCCCGGTGACGTGCTGCTCGGGTGGGACTTCGAGCAGGGCGGCCATCCGTCCCACTACGACCCGTCCACCTTCGCCGGCCGTTTCTACCGGGGCACCTGCTACGGGCTGCGCCGCTCGGACCGGCTCGTCGACATGGAGCAGGTGGCGGCGCTCGCAGAGGAGCACCGCCCGCGCCTTTTGACCGTGGGGTGGTCGTGCTACCAGCGCCCGCTCGACTTCGCTGCCTTCCGCGCCATCGCCGACTCGGTCGGCGCCTTCCTGCACGTCGACATGGCGCACTTCGCCGGCCTCGTGGCGGCCGGGCTCTACCCCGACCCGGTGCCGTACGCCGACGTCTGCACGATGACGGTGCACAAGACGCTCGGGGGCGCCAGGGCCGGGCTCATCCTCTGCCGCTCGTCGGTCGCCTCGCTCGTCGACGACGCCGTCTTCCCGGGTCAGCAGGGCTGCCCGCTGCCACACGTGACGGCCGGGGTGGCGGCGACGCTCCTCATCGCCTCGTCGGAGGCGTTCCGGGAGCGGCTCTCGCGGGTGGTCGAGGGCGCCCGCGAGATGGCCGCGGTGCTGGCGGGCCGGGAGGCCGAGACCGGTGCATCGGTCGTGACGGGCGGGACGGACGTGCACCAGTTCCTCCTCGATCTCGCCCCGTCGGGGCGGGACGCCTTCGAAGTGTTGAGCTTCTTGAACGAGGTGGGCGTGTCGGGCAACGCCATGCGGATCGCCTACGACGCCCGGCCGGCGCCCGAGGCGAGCGGGCTGCGGTTCGGGGCGAACGCCTTGGCGGGGCGGGGTTTCGCTGCCGCCGAGTTCCGTGAGGTGGGCTCGTTGCTGGCCGACGCTCTGTCGGATGGGGCCGACCGGCGGGTCGGGGAGCTGCGCGACCGGGCGCGGGCGCTCACCGACGCCTTCCCGCTCTATCCGTATCTCCGGTAGGTCTGGCGCTGCGCCTCCGGGGCGCGATTGTCCGGATGGCGACATCTGTTGGCAGCTCTCGGCCTCGTCGAAGAGTTCACTGCCGGCTGAAGCTGCGCGGTCGGTGACCGGGCGCCGATGCTGCTATGAGTGGCGGCATGGCTGACGTCGCTGACGTGAGAGGTGCTGCGAGGTCGTGTGTCGCCGTCCTCGGCGGCTACACCGACCTCGACTGGCAGACGGTGCCGGCCGCGGAGCTGGAGTGGAGCTGTTGGAAGACCGCGCTGCACATGTTTGACGCCCTCTACTTCTATGCGATGCAGGTCGTGTACGGGAACCCCGACGACTACTTGTGCACCGAGCTCGCCCTCGACGACTCCGCCTCGCCGGCTCGCCTGCTGGCGGCACTCGGCGCCCACGCCGACCTGCTCGCCCGCATCGCCGAGTCGGCCGACCCAGACGTGCGCGCCCATCACAACTACGGGCTCTCGGACCCGGCGGGTTTCGCCGCCATGGGTGTCGTCGAGACGCTGATCCACACCTTCGACGTGGTGCAAGGCCTGAACCCGGCAGATGGCTGGCGACCGCCCGGCGAGCTCGCCGCGCCGGCGATCGCCCGGCTGTTCCCCGACGCTCCGGGCGGCGACCCTTCCGCCGTGCTGCTCTACTGCTGCGGCCGAGCGCCCCTTGATGGCCTCGCCCGGCTGAGGGAGTGGCAGTGGGACGGGAGGGTCAGGACCTAGCCGGGTTGCCTGCTGCGGCGATGGCCGATGTGCGGTGCGGAAAGTCGGGGGACTTTCGCAAGAGTCCTCGAACTCCTGCACAGCTCGCCCGTCGCTGGGGGGCGGGCGAGGGATTCCACTGTGCAGTTGCCGTCACGGAGGGTCGAGCGCCTCGTTGACCGTGTCGGCGCCGTAGAAGGGCTGGTCGCTGAGCTCCGCCGCCAGCGCCTCGATGCGAGGATCCTCGAGCAGCTCGCCGACGAGGCTCGACGTTCCGCCGACATAGGTCCAGGCGAAGTCGACCTCCGTCGCGACGATCCAGGCACGGTCGTCCGGCCACCAGAGGTTGGGAGAGTACGTCCACGTGTCGTCGAGCGGAGTCGTCGCAAGCTCGATCGGACCGTTGTAGAGGAGGTAGTCACGATTGGGAAGCCGGACCCGCTCGCGAACGCCGGCGAAGTCGAGGAAGCCCACACCCTCCCAGACGCAAAACCAGCAGCGCTCGGGCGTCGCGGTGTGCCGACCGAGAACATCGACGAGCGCGCCGAGAACGGCGGGGGGACAGGTCCCCCAGTCGAGCTCGTTGTCGGTCGTGTGATCCCAGCCCTTCGGCCTCTTTGCACCGACCGGACGGAAGACCATGTGCGGCTGCATCTCTGCGTGCACGACGCGTCCGTTCTCCGCGGCAACCTCCGCCCAGGTCCTCGTCGGCCTGTCGTCACTCCTTCCACGGAAGGGGTGGAACACCCGGCAGTACGCCTCGAAGCCTTCGGGAACCACCGAGCCCGTGTCCAGGCCGAAGGGATGCAACCGGGGACCGATCCAGTCGGCGGCGCTTGTCTCGTGCCGCCAGACGATCCGGGGATCACGCGTCATCAGATGCCGAGTCTGGCCCCTTCGAGGAAGAGCGGTTGACCGTTGCCCATGAGCTCGCACGTCGGGTGGGAGATCATCGGCTCGGTTGCTCTCCAGCCCGCTCAGTCGAGTCGCTCGAGCGCCTGATCTGCCTTCCGCAGCGCCCGTTGCGCCGCGTCGAGTGACCTGCGGGCGTCTGCGACGAGGCCTTCCACCTTCCTCTTCTCGGCTCGAAGCTCGGAGAGCCTCCGCTCGAGATGCACGATCTCGTCGTTCAGGCGGCCGAGCGCCCTCTCCCTGTCCTGCAGTGCTCGTGCTGCGTGCTCGGCCGACCGCTTGGCGTCGGACCGCTCCTTCTCCGCGGTCCGGTGAGCAGAGGCCGAGTGTGAGGCGCTGCTCGGCCTGGTGTGCTTCGGTGACGGCGCTCCCTCAACGAGTCCGAGCCCCGAGTACTTGAGGCCGGTCGTGAGTGCTCCGGCCCGCAGCGCTGCGGCCATGTCCGGATCGGCGACGGCTGCCTCGAGCGTCTCCTGCAGCTCGGCGACGGCCGAGGGTCCGGGCCTCTCACCGACTCCGGCGGCGAGCGCGCGGGCAAGGGCGGCCAACTCGGCGATTGCGCCCTGTCGTTCGCGGGCGAGGCGCCGGAGCTCGTCGCCGGCCCGCTTCGCCTGGGCATCTCGCATCGCCGCACCGAGGCCGAGGAGCGACCCCACTTCTCGAGGGCGCTCCCGCGCGAGCAGGTTTGCGAGCCAAGCGCCCGCCGTCGGTTTGCGGAGCCTCTTGATCGACTCGCCAAGCGGGCGTTCACCGTCGCGAACCGCGTCTTTGGCGAGCGTGTCCCGGCGGGCCGTGAACTGTCCGGGCGGGATCCGGTAGAGCTCATCGGCGGCCTGCTCCAGGTTCATCGCCCACAGTCTTCACCTCGGCCGGCGACGGCCGCCCGGGCGATCGTCGGAGACCGTTGCTCGCTGGCATGATGCGCGCCATGGAGCCGGACGTCCCTCGCAACGTCGACCACGTGCTCGCCGGCGTCGGCGAGTACTGGTCGCCTCGGACCATCGCCGTCGTGAACGACTACGACGTGCGGGTCGTCAAGGTGTGTGGCGAGTTCACGCCGCACAGCCATCCGGAGACCGACGAGTTCTTCCTCGTGCTCTCCGGCGGCCTCACCATCAAGATGGACGAGGGCGACGTCGAACTGGGCCGAGGGGACAGCTTCGTCGTCCCCCGGGGTCGGGTTCATCAGCCCGTGGCCGCTGCCGAGACCACCTTGCTGCTCTTCGAGCCGAGCGAAACCGTGAACACGGGCGACGCCCCGGGCACGCTCACTGCCCCCCGGAGGGTCGTTTGACAGACCCCGAGCGCGGCACCCCCGGTACCTCACCTCACGTCCGCCAGGGCGACGGCCGCTCCGAGCGATTCCTGCAGTTCCGTCATCGCCGACGACACTTGACCCGCTACCCCTAACGGTTTAGGTTGACCTAAACGGTTAAGGGGGTCTCGTGCAGCAGGAAGTGGTGCTGGCGATGCTGGCGAAGGAGCCGTCCCACGGGTATGAGCTGCGCGCTCGTCTGGGTCGAGCGCTCGGCCCAGTGGCCCAGGGGATCAACGAGGCTCAGATGTACGTCACGCTCACTCGGCTAGAGAAGGGGGGCTTCGTCGCTCGGCTCGATGCGCCTTCGCAGCGCTCCGATCGCAAGGTCTACTGTCTCACGCCCCTCGGCCAGGAACGAGTGACCGAGTGGATGGCGGACGTGAGTTGGCCTCGGCCCGCCCTCGCCGAATTCCACATGAAGCTCATCGCCGCCGCGCAGGGCGCACTCGCGGATCCGGTCGCCATCATCGATGCGCAACGTCGCGACCTGCTTCGCCGTCTGCGCGAAGTCGGGCGCGCTGTGATGGAGGAGGAAGAGGGTTCCGACGCAGCGTTGCTCCTCGAAGGCATCGTGTTGCGCCTGCAAGCCGACCTGCGGTGGTTACAGGCCTGCGAGACCACCTGGACGAAACGGAGTGCCCCGAAATGAACGCATCGCCCACCGTGCTCGTGCACGCAAAGGGTTTGCGCAAGGAGTACGGCAGCGGCGACGGCTTGGTGCGAGCACTGGACGCGGTCGACCTCGACGTCGCTCGGGGCGAGACCTTGGCAATCATGGGCCCGAGCGGCTGCGGCAAATCGACGCTGCTCCACCTCATCGGCGGGCTCGATCGGCCGACCGCCGGTGAGCTGTCGGTCGCTGGGAAGCGGGTGGACCGTCTCTCCGAACGCGCCCTCGCCCACTTGCGCCGCGACGAGATCGGGTTCGTCTTCCAGGCCTTTCACCTGATGGACGAGCTCACCGCGCAGGAGAACGTCGAGCTCCCCGCCCTCCTCGCCGGTTGCTCACCGAGCGATGCTCGCGCACGCGCAACCGCTCTGCTCGAGGAGGTCGACCTCGCCGATCGGGTCAGGCACCTTCCCTCGATGTTGTCCGGAGGGCAACGTCAGCGGGTGGCGATCGCGCGAGCACTGGCGAACGATCCGAAGATCGTCCTTGCGGACGAGCCAACCGGCAACTTGGACAGCGCCGCGGCGTTCGAAGTACTCGGGCTGTTGGAGAGCCTGCACACCAAGGGCCTCACCCTGATGATCGTCACGCACGACGAGCGGATCGCCACGACCGCGGACCGCGTGATCTCGATGCGCGATGGCGCGTTCGTCGACGAGACGCGGCTGACGGGCGGTTCGCGGGGCGACCTCGGGACCTTCGCGGAGTGGGAGCGACTGTCGTGAGAACGAGGGAGCCACGACTCGGTGTCGACATGGTGAGCCAGCCGAGCGCACCTGTCGCGCTGGAGGACTGATCCGATGGGTAGGACGCTCCTCGTCCGGCGCCTCGTCACGAACGACCTACGTCACCACGCCGCCGAGGCGTTCCTCCTCCTGCTCGCGATTGCGGCTGCGGCTGCGACCTTGGCACTGGGACTCTCTCTGCACGGGGCGACGAATGATCCGTATGCGCAGACCCGAGCGGCGACGAATGGCCCCGATGTGGTTGCGGACGCGTTTCCGGAGGGACCAAGTGGCAGCGGCACGGCGAACCCAGCCGAGCTGACCCCCCTTGAGCACGCGGCCGGCGTTCTCGCCTCGAGTGGGCCATTCCCGGTGACCTGGGCGACACTTCGGGCGAATGGGACGTCCGCCGCCGCGGAGGTCGAGGGTCGGGGCATCGGAAGGTCGCTCGTCGATCAGCCGAAGCTGACCGCGGGGACCTGGGTGCGATCCGGAGATGTCGTGGTCGAGCGCGGCTTCGCCACCGGGCTCGGGGCTCGAGTTGGCGAGCGGATCACGCTGGCCGGCCATCCGTTCGAGATCGTGGGGATCGCCGTCACTGCTGCCGTCCCGAACTACACCCGGCTGTGTGTCTTCGGCTGCGACGGGCCGACCGGCAACCCAGGCTTCGTTTGGTTGACCAAGGCGGACGCGGTCCGGGTGAGTCGGTGGGCGGCTCAGCCGGTCATGTACTTCCTCAACCTGAAGCTCGAGAACCCGGCTACCGCCGACTCCTTCGCGAACGCTCATACCAGCACGTCCGCGAGCGGCGCCACGTTGTTCTCGTGGCAACAGATCCGTGACGCGGACTCGAAGATCGTGGTGAACGCGCAGCTCGTACTTCTGACCGGCAGCTGGCTACTTGGCCTACTCGCGATCGCCAGCGTGGCCGTGTTGGTCGGAGGTCGAATGGCAGAGGAATCGCGGCGCGTCGGGCTCCTCAAGGCGGTTGGTGGCACGCCAGGCTTCGTCGCCTTGGTGCTGCTCGTCGAGAACCTGCTCCTCGCGCTGTGCGCAGCTGCGATCGGATTGGTCGCTGGGTGGCTGGCGGCACCACTCGTCGATAGTCCCGGTGCTGGTCTCCTCGGCACGGCAGGTGTGCCGCCGGTGACTGCGACGACCGTCGGGCTCGTCGTCGCCGTCGCGCTCGCCGTCGCTTTGCTCGCGACCCTTCCTCCGGCGATCCGTGCGGCTCGGACCAGTACGGTCCGTCTCCTCGACGACGCGGCGCGAGTGCCTCGACGCAGAGCGTGGATGATCGCGCCATCTCGGCACTTGCCTGTCGCGTTGCTGATCGGAGCGCGCATTGCAGCCCGCCGACCGCGACGACTGCTGCTGAACATCTTCGGCGTCGCCGTCACGGCCAGTGGGCTCGTCGCCGTGCTGGTCGTCCATGCCCACGTGAACAGCAGCGAGCAAGGGTTCTTTGCCCCAGGCGATCCCGTCACCGCTCGGCTCAATCAGGTAACGATGGTGCTCTCGGTGATGCTGGTCGTCCTCGCGGCGGTGAACGCGGTGTTCATCGCCTGGGCGACCGTGCTCGATGCGAGGTACTCATCGGCGATCACGCGTGCGCTGGGTGCGACACGCCGCCAGGCGACGACAGGGTTGGTGGCTGTGCAGATGGTGCCGGCGTTCATTGGAGCGATGCTCGGCATCCCGGGAGGCATCGCGATCTATGCCGGCGCGAAGAGTGGAGGGAGTACGACTGTTCCCCCAGCGCTGTGGTTGGTCGTCATGGTGCTCGGGACGATGCTCGTACTCGGGGCACTCACCACAGTCCCCGCCCGGCTCGGTGCACGACGAGCCCTCGCCGAGACTCTTCAGTCTGAGGCTGCTTGAGATGGCACTCCGCCACCTCCAGCTTCGCTCCACCTGGGTGAGGGCTCTTCTCCTGATGATCCGGGCCGGCTGAGGCGGCGCGAGCGGTCCGTGTGAGGGACCCGGGGTGCGTGAGCTCAGGACGGGACTCGAAGGATGCGGTAGAGCCGTGTGGTGTCGGCCGGGTTCGTCGACTCGAGCGTGAAGCCGGTCTTCTCGAGCACGCGCTGCGAGGCCACGTTGTCCCCGTCCGTTCCCGCCACGACGGACTCGAGCGTGGGGTCGGCCTCCCAGGCGAAGCGGAGGAGGCCGTCGAGGGCTTCGGTGGCGTAGCCGCGACCCTGGCGCGAGGGGACGACGCCGTAGCCCATCTCGACGACACCGGCGTGTGGGACTCCGAGGAAGCCGATCCCCCCGACGACCAGTCCAGAGTCGCGTTCGACGAGGTGGTAGTGGCCGAAGGTGGCGACGCTGGCGGAGGGGCCTGCTCGCTCCAGCATCCGGGCGACGACGACGTCGCCCTCAGCGGGGAAGTCGTCCGCCCAGCCGGAAAGGCGCCTTTCCTGCGTGATGGCTTCGACCGCCTCCCAGGCGATGGGCCGGAGCTCGAGGCGCGTGGTGAAGAGCGAGTGAGCCGGGATGAGCGCAGTGTTACGGGTCGAAGCGGCGAACCCGTTCGGCGAGGCGGCTGAAGAGGACCTGCTCGAGATGCGGGCTGCTGCCGCCACCGGCGACCGAGCCCGAGAACACGAGCACCACGCCCCGGCTCCCCGTCGTCCCCTCGATCACGAAACGGAGCGGGTAGGTGGCCCCGCTGTTCGACACCGTGCCGGTCACGGTGAACTCGAAGCCCGACTGGCTGCTCGTGAGCCCGACCGGCCGGCTGGTCGAGGTCTGCACCGTGACGGCCGTGCCGGGGATGAGGTCGCGCTGCAGGAGGGCGCGCACCGCCTCGCCGACGCAACTCGCCTTCGAGTCAGAGAGCCGGGCGACGTCGTCCTTCGCGAGGCGGTCCGTCGGGAAGAAGATCACCTCGCTCTCGAGGGCGCCGTACGAGGGCTTGGAGCCGCCGAGCGGAGTCTGGTAGTCGGTCGTCGTCGAGGCGTCGGCGCCCGTCGTGGCGGCGCCGAACGAAGCTGCGACCCCGGCGCAGGAGGGGTCGAGCCGCTGAAGTGCAGCCCGCCCGCCCGCCGTGAAGGGGTTCGGCGAGGACGGTGCCCTCGAGGGGAGGGGCGCAGCCGGCAGCCAGCCGGACGGCATGTCGAGGAGGCGGAGCTCGATCTCGCCGGCGTGCTTGCGGTCCTGGCGGGCCAGTTGGGCGGCCGTCGGGTGGGGGCGGGAGGGCGAGCTCGTCCCGGCGACGACGCCGGCGATGGAGCCACCGACGACGAGGGCGAGCACGGCGCCGAGCGCCACGAGGTTGCGCCGGCGGCGCTCCCGCCGGCCGGTGACGCCAGCCGGCTTGACCGCCTCGATGGCGAGGCTCCAGCTGTCGCTGTCGTCCTCGTCGGGGGCGGCGTGGGGGGTGGCGGCGGCGAGGGGGATGGCGGCAGCGGCCGGTTCGTCGGCGACCGGTGCCGCGGCTGCTGCGGCGGGCGCAGGTTCGGGTTCCGGCTCGGGCGCGACCTGACCGGCCTCCTCGCTCGCGGCCTCGGCGGCGGCCTCGGCGACCTCGGCTGCAGCTGCGGCCAGCTCGGCGGCCGCAACGGCCTCGGCGGCGGCCGCCTCGGCAGCCTCGGCGGCGGCCTCGGCGAGGGCGGCTTCCGCAGTGGCGGCCTCGGCGGCGCTCTGGACCGAGGGGCTGAGCGGCTCTGGGGCCTCGGGCTCGGCCGGGAGCTCGCCCCCGAGGGTGTTCACGACCTCGGGGTGGGCGTGACCGTTGCCGCTGCGGGCCTGCCCGTTGCCCCTGGCGGCGTTCGGGTGGAGCTCGGGCGGGTACCAGTTGCCGTCGGAGGCGAGCCACCAGCCGTCGGGGTAAGCGAGGCTTTCAGCCCGCTGCGAGCGTGGCAGGCCCTGGTCGGAGGCGACCTCCTCCCAGCCCGGCCACGGCGAGCCGCTCCGCAGCGGCGTGGCGTCCTCGTCGGCGTCCTCGGGCTCGGCTTTCGGCGCGTTCGTCTCACCTTGCACGCCGAGCACGTCGGGATGCAGGTACGGCGGGTACCACTTGCCGTCAGAGGCGATCCACCAGCCCTCGCCGCGGGGCACGTCGCTCAGGTCAGGGCCTCCTCGCGTTTCGCCGGGACCCCCGGCGTTCCGGCTCAATTGTGCGGCGGCCGGGGCGAGCTGGGGAGGCGGAAGCACTCTGCGCAGGCGACCGAGCGCTGTCAGTGCTCAGGTGCTCGGCTACCGTGCGCCACATGTCCGATCGGGCGGGGGTGGCCGTGCTCGCCTCGGGCAGCGGCACGATCCTCGAGGCGCTCGTGGGTTCGGGTCTGCCGATCGTCGCCGTCCTCACCGACCGCCCCTGCCGGGCCGAGGAGGTGGCCCGCTCCGCGGGTGTCCCGGTGCTGCGGGTGGAGCGGGAGGAGTTCGGGCCGGGCTTCGACCGGGAGGGCTACACCGACAGGGTCACCGGGGCGCTCTCGGGGTTCCCGGTGGCGGTGGTGGCGATGGCCGGCTTCGGCACGGTGCTCGGGCGCTCGGTCCACGAGGCGTACCCCGGTCGCATCCTCAACACCCACCCAGCCCTCCTGCCGGCGTTCAAGGGATGGCACGCGGTGGAGGAGGCGCTCTCGGCCGGTGTGGACGAGACTGGTTGCACGGTGCACGTCGCGACGCTCGAGGTGGACGAAGGCCCGATCCTCGCCCAGGAGGCCGTGAAGGTCCTCCCGGGCGACACGGTCGCGACGCTGCACGAGCGCATCAAGGAGGTCGAGCGGAGGATCTACCCGGCGGCCGTGGCGAGGTTCCTCGAGGACGTGGCGGGGTCGGCCGGGTGAGGGCGCTCCTCTCGGTCTACGACAAGACGGGCCTCGTCGCCTTCGCCGAAGGGCTCGCCGGCCTCGGCGTCGAGCTCGTCGCCTCGGGCGGGACGTCGGCCGCCCTCACCGAGGCCGGCGTTGCCCACCTCACCGTCGAGGAGGTGACCGGCGCCCCCGAGATGCTCTCGGGGCGCGTGAAGACGCTGCACCCCGCCGTCCACGGCGGCATCCTCGCCGACCTGTCCGAGGCGTCCCACCGGGGCGACCTCGAGGCGCAGGGCATCACGCCGATCGGGCTCGTCGCCTGCAACCTCTATCCCTTCACGACGGACCCGTCGATCGAGATGATCGACATCGGCGGCCCGACCATGGTGCGGGCGGCCGCCAAGAACCACGCCCACGTCGCCGTCGTGGTCGACCCGTCCGAGTACGGGGCGGTGCTCGACGAGCTGCGCCGCGAGGGCGAGGTGACGGCTGCCACCCGTGCCCGGCTCGCCCGGGCGGCCTTCGCCCACGTGGCGGGGTACGACGCCGCCATCGTGACCTGGTTCGACGAGGCCGTCGTCCCCCCGGGCGACGAGCTCCCGGCGAGCATCCATCTCGCCCTCGAGCGCGGCGAGGCGCTCCGCTACGGCGAGAACCCGCACCAGCGCGGCGCCCTCTACCGGGCCGCCGGCGCGGCGCCGGGCTGGTGGGCCACGGCCGAGCAGCTCGGCGGGCGCGAGCTCTCCTACCTCAACCTGTTCGACGCCGATGCCGCCTGGCGCCTCTGCCACGAGGTGATGGCGCTCCCGTCGGTCGGCGCCGCCGGGCGGCAGGCGGCCGTGATCGTGAAGCACGCCAACCCCTGCGGGGTCGCCACCGGGGCGACCCTCCTCGAGGCCTACGAGAGGGCGTTCGCGGCCGATCCGGTGTCGGCCTTTGGCGGGATCGTCGCCCTCAGCGGGATCGTCGACCGCGAGCTCGGCGAGGCCATGGTCGGGAACGCCCTCGCCGACGTGGTGGTGGCGGAGGGTTTTGCGGGGGAAGCCGTCGAGGGGTTCGCGTCGCGCCGGAAGAACACGAGGCTGCTCGCCGCCGGGCCGCCCGGGCCGGTCGGCCTCGGGCTCCGCCAGGTGGACGGCGGGTTCCTCGTGCAGGACCCGGACGTCCTCTCGGGACGGGAGTCGTGGCGGGTCGCCACCGATCAGGCGGTCGCCGAGGCCGCCTGGCCCGACGTCGAGCTCGCCTGGCTGACGTGCGCCCGGACGGGGTCGAACGCCATCGTGCTCGCCAAGGACGGGGTCGTCGTCGGCATCGGGTGCGGCCAGCAGAACAGGGTCGACTCGGCCGGGCTGGCCGCCCGCAAGGCGGACGGACGGGCGGCCGGCGGGGTGGCGGCGAGCGACGCCTTCTTCCCCTTCCGGGACGGGCTCGACGCCGTCGCCGACGCCGGCGTCTCGGTGGTCGTCCAGCCGGGCGGGTCGCTCAGGGACGACGAGGTGATCGCAGCTGCGAACGAGCGGGAGCTCGCCATGGTGCTGACAGGCGAACGCCACTTCCGCCACTAGTGCAAGGGAGGCGCACATGACGGCGATCGTGCTGGACGGCGAGGCCCTGGCGGCCCGGATCAGGTCCGAGCTCGCCGAGAAGGTGGGCAAGCTCCGTGACAACGGGATCGTGCCCGGGCTCGGGACGATCCTCGTCGGCGACGACCTCTCGTCGTCGCGCTACGTCGAGATGAAGCACGCCGACTCGGCCGAGATCGGCATGGAGTCCTTCGGCCAGCACCTGCCGGCCTCGGCCAGCCAGGAGGACGTGCACGAGGCGATCCGCTCGTTCAACGCCAACCCGGCGGTGGACGCCTTCCTCGTGCAGCTGCCCCTCCCCGGCGGGCTCGACGAGGAGGCGGCGCTGCTCACCGTCGACCCCGAGAAGGACGTCGACGGGCTGCACCCGGTCAACCTCGGCCGCCTCGTGATGGGGGCGCCCGGCCCCGTGCCCTGCACGCCCGCCGGGATCGTCGAGCTGCTGCACGCCTACGACGTGCCCGTCGAGGGACGCCACGTCGTCATCATCGGGCGGGGGCTCACGATCGGGCGCCCGCTCGCCCTGCTGTTCGCCCTGAAGCGGCCCGGGCTGAACGCCGCGGTGACCGTCGTCCACACGGGCGTGCCGGACCTCGCCTCCTACGTGCGCCAGGCCGACATCCTCGTGGCGGCGGCCGGGCGGGCCGGGCTCGTCACGCCGGACATGGTGCGGCCGGGGACGGCGGTCGTGTCGGCCGGGACGACCTTCGAAGGGCGCCGGCTCGTGCCCGACGTGGAGGAGTCGGTGGCCGAGGTGGCCGGCTACATCACGCCGCGCATCGGCGGGGTCGGGCCGATGACGCGGGCGATGCTGCTGAAGAACGCCGTGCTGGCTGCAGAGCGGAGGCTGGCAGGCTCGTAGCCCTCAAGGAGGTGGGAGGGTCATGGTGCTGAGCGAGCTCAACGGCTTCTTCACGGCGTGCTCGGCCGTCGCCGGCTCGCTCATCGGGCTGCTCTTCGTCGCCATCACGCTCCGCTACGACGCCATCTTCGGGGCGGCGGCGCTGCGGCGGAACCGCTCGATCGCCTACGGGGCCTTCACCGCCCTCGTGAACGCCCTCACGGTGTCGCTCTTCGCCCTCGTCCCCTTCGTCCACCTCGGCTACCCGGTCGCCGTGGTGGCCGCCCTCTCGCTCGTCGCCACGTTCCGGACCCACGGGCTGGCCGGGCTCAACCGCCCGTTCTTCTACGTCTCGGCAGCGCTCTACGCCTTCCAGTTCGTCGACGGGGCGCTGCTCATCGCGGTGCCATCGCGCGCTGGCCTCGCCGACGCCCTCGTCTACCTCGTCATCTCGGCCTTCCTCACCGCCCTCATGCGCTCGTGGCAGCTCCTGCAGGTGGAGGGCGAGCAGGCCCCGGCGGCGGAGGGATAGGTCGCGGCGCGGTCTACCGTTTCGGGGTGGCCGTCCCGCTGCACCCCCTGCTGGAACCGCTCGCCGGGCTCGTCGGCCGCTGGGAGGGCTCGGGCGTCGGGCTGTGGGAGGGCGGCTTCTCGTTCTCGGACGTCCTCGTGTTCGAGCACGACGGCCGGCCGGTGCTGTCCTTCCGCGAGGCGACCGTCGGGGGCGACGGGCGTGGGTCGCACTCGGAGACGGGTTTCGTGCTCGTGAAGGAGGACGGCGTCGCCCACATGACGGTGGCCGAGCCGTCCGGGCTGGCCGAGGCGCTGAGCGGCCTGGCGGGCCCGGGGCTCGTCGAGGTGCGCTCGGTCGGGATCGCCCTCGCCCCGGGCGCGAAGCCGGTGACGGGGGTGGCGCGGCGCCTCTCGTGGTCGGGTGACGAGCTCGTCTCCGAGGTGTCTGTGGCCCTGAACGGGGAGGCGCTCTCGCCCCACACCCGTTCGGTGCTGAGGCGGGCGTGATGGACGACGAGGCCGCCGGGCACCCGATGCGGACACGCCCGCCCGCCGAGGGGACGCCGGTCATCCACACCGAGCAGCTCACCAAGGTGTACCCGGGGATGGACGCCCCGGCCGTCGACCGGCTCGACCTCGACGTCTTCGAGGGGGAGATCTTCGGCCTGCTCGGGCCGAACGGCGCCGGCAAGACGACGACCGCCGGCATCCTCACGACGCGGGTCATCCCGACCTCCGGCTCGGCCTTCGTCGGCGGGGTCGACGTCGCCCGGCACCCGGCCCTCGCCAAGCAGCTGTCCGGCATCGTCTCGCAGCAGAACACCCTCGACCGCCAGCTCACCGTGTGGGAGAACCTCTACTTCCACGGGAGGCTCTTCGGCATGGGCGCCAAGGCGTCGCGAGAGACCGCCGACGAGCTGCTCGAGAAGTTCCACCTCGCCCGTTGGGGCAAGGCGTCGGTCTACGCCCTCTCGGGCGGGATGGCGCAGCGGGTCATGGTGGCCCGGGCGATCTTCCACCGGCCCACCGTGCTCTTCCTCGACGAGCCGACCGCCGGGCTCGACCCGCAGAGCCGGCTCACCCTCTGGGAGCTCCTCGGGGAGCTGAACGCCGACGGCCAGACGATCATGCTCACGACGCACTACATGGAGGAGGCCGACCGCCTCTGCGACCGGGTGGCGATCATGGACCACGGGCGGTTCCTCGCCCTCGACACCCCCGTCGCCTTGAAGCAGTCGATCGGAGCCGACACCGTCGTGACGGTGCGGCCGACGAGCGACCCGGCCGGTTTCGCCCGGCTGCTCGAGGGGTCGGTCGAGGGCGTGAGCCGGACGCGGATCGTCGGCCACTCCGTCGAGCTGTACGTGAAGGGGGCCGAGCACCTCGTGCCCCGCGTGGTGTCGGCGGCGGAGCGGGGCGGCTACGAGGTGGGCGACCTCTCGATCGCGGAGCCCACCCTCGAGACGGTCTTCATCAACCTGACGGGAAAGGAGCTGCGGGACTGATGGCGACGACGACGGCTTCGGCGGCCGCGGGCGCCCACGTCCGGATCGGCGCCGCCCCGCTGCGGTCGGTGACGGCCGCCAGCTGGACCGCCCTCGGCGCCTTGTTGCTCCGTGACCTCACGGTGCTGCGGAAGAACTTCTGGGAGTTCGTGCTGCGGACGCTGATCCAGCCGTTCCTCTTGTGCTTCGTCTTCCTCTACGTCTTCCCGAAGATCGGCCAGGGGATCGGCGGGCACGGCGCCGCGGAGGAGTCGGCCTTCGCCACCGTGCTCGTGCCCGGCGTGGTCGGCATCTCGGTCATGTTCCAGGGCGTGCAGTCGATCGCCCTCAACATGGCCCAGGAGTTCGGCTTCACGCGGGAGATCGAGGACCGAGTACAGGCGCCGTGCCCGATCTGGCTGGTGGCCGTCGCCAAGGTCCTCTCCGGGGCGGCCCAGGGCGTCATCTCAGCGGCGATCGTGCTGCCAATCGCCTCGGTCGTGCACGCGGCCGGGGTCGAGGCGCACCTCACGCTCCACTGGGCGCTCATCCTCACGTTCGTCCCGCTCGCCTGCGTGTCGATGGCCGGGCTCGGGCTCGTGCTCGGGACGTCGTTCGAGCCGCGCAACATCGGGCTCATGTTCGGGTTCATCATCCTGCCGATCACGTTCCTCGGGGGGACGTACTACTCCTGGACCCGCCTCGCCCCGGTGAAGATCGGCGGCTGGCACTGGCTCCAGACGATCGTGCTCGTGAACCCGCTCATCTACGTGAACGAGGGGATGCGGGCGGCCTTCACGGGTTTCCCGCACATGCACCTGTACGTGATCTACCCGGTGATGGCCGGCTTCGGGGCGCTCTTTATGACCCTCGGGCTGCGCAACTTCCGCAGGCGGGTGCTCTCCTAGGGCGGCTCCCGGCGACCCTCAGCCGCGGGCGAAGCGCAGCCAGTCGTCCTGTTCCTCCCAGCCAGTCGAGCGCCAGAACGCCACCGCCTGCGGGTCGCTTCGGTGGACGATGGCGCCCGAGCGGCCGGCTCCGAGGCCGTCGAGCCGCTCCGCCGCCGCCTCGACGAGGAGCCGAGCGACGCCCTTGCGGCGGGCGGCCGGCAGCACGGCGAGGCGGTAGACGGCGCCCCGCCAGCCGTCGAAGGCGCAGATGGCGGTGCCGACGAGGCCGCCCGTCTCGTCCCCACGGCCCGAGTCGGTGAGCTCGGCGACGAGGAGCGCCCCGGGGTCGCGGGCGAGGAGGACGCCGAGGCCCTCGAGGTCGTCGGTCTTCGTCGGCACGGCGTCGGCGTGCCGCCAGAGGCGAAGGACGTCCTCGAGCTCGTCGGGGCGCGCCGGGCGGATGCGGACGCCGGTCACGTCGGCGCGCCGGAGCCGGCGGGTGTCGCCGCGCATGTGAAGGGCGGCCCCGAGCCGACGGAGGTCACCGGCGCCGGGTGCGGGCGGCGGTCGTGCGAGAGGCGATGCGCCGCCGTGCGAGCTCGTCGGTCGGGACCCGCTGCACATCGGCGCCGGTGAGGGTGAGGAAGGTGACGAGTACGAGGATGATCGCCCCGAAGATGAGGGCGACGTTCCCGGCCCCGAGGCCGAGGCCGCTCACGAGCTTCGGTTTGCCGATGCCGTCGGCGATGGAGGCGCCGAGCGGCCGGGTGATGACGTAGGCGAACCAGAACGAGAAGACGGCGTTCCAGCGAAGGAACCGGAAGCCGCAGGCCGGGATGAGGATGATGCCGGCGAAGAGCAGCGCCGAGGGGAAGTAGCCGAGCGACAGCGTGTAGGCGGTGAAGTCGCCAAGCGCCGTGCCCATGGCGAAGGTGGCGCAGACGGCCGCCCAGTAGAAGGCCTCGCGACGCGGGGTGTCGATGCTGTGGATGGAGATGGTCCGCTCCGTTCGCCTCCAGGCGATGAAGACGGCCGCCAGGACCGCCGCGTAGAGGAGGGCCGAGGCGGTGTAGGGCACGCCGAGGGCGACGTGGAGCACGTCGGCCGCCATCGTGCCGAAGACGCCGACCATGACGACCGCCAGCCAGTAGGACCAGGCGACGTAGTGGCGTTGGCGGAACTGGATGACGAGGGCGACGACGAAGGCCACGAAGCCGATGAAGACCGCCAGCTGCGGGAGCATGGCGTGCACCATGAAGTCCGACGTCGCCTCGCCCATGGCGGTCGAGAGCCCCTTGATGAGCCAGAAGACGGCGGTCACCTGCGGGACGCGCAGCTCGCCCTTGGCGGTGAGCCGCGCCTCCCACTCGGCGCGTGGCGGAAGGGCGATCCGTCGAACCTCGCTCACGGCTCTCAGATTACGAGGAAGCCCTTGGTCGCTTCCTCTCGCCTGTAGCGTGTCGCCTCGATGCGAGTGCTCGCCCTCCGTCACCACGCCGAGGACTCGATCGGCCTCATCGGCGCGGCCTTCGAGGAGCGCGGGGCCGTCGTCGAGTCGATCCTGTTTCCCGACGAGGGGGCGCTGCCTCCGCCGGAGAGCTTCGACGTGCTCGTCGTGCTCGGCGCCAAGTGGTCGGTCTACGACACCGCCACGATCGGCTCGTGGATCGGCTCGGAGCTCGACTGGCTCCGGCGGGCGGACGGGGAGGGTGTGCCGACGCTCGGGATCTGTTTCGGGGCCCAGGCGCTGACGGCTGCGCTCGGCGGTGTCGTCGAGCCCGCTCCGAAGGGGGAGATCGGCTGGACGCAGGTGGAGCCGCTCGCCCCCAACCTCGTCGGAAGGGGCCCCTGGTTCCAGTTCCACTTCGACCACTGCCTGCCGCCCGAAGACGCCGAGGTCCTTGCCCGAAACGCCGTCTGCGTGCAGGCCTTCAGGCTGCGGCGCAACCTCGGGGTGCAGTTCCATCCCGAGGTCGACGCCGGGCAGTTCGCGGCCTGGCTCGGCAACGGCTGCCGGGAGCTCGTGCTCGAGGCGGGCCTCGATCCCGACGCCCTCGTCGCCGAGACGGCCGCGATGGAGGACGCCGCCCGCGAGCGGGCGAGAGAGCTCGTGGACCTCTTCCTCTCCCAGGTGGCGTCGGTCCCGGCGGCCGCTCGCTAGCGAGGTAGGCCCGGACGCCCGGTCAGCCGAGCAGCAGGCGGCACCAGGAGTCGGCCAGCCAGGTCTCGTAGCGCCTCGGCGACCAGCCGCGCTCGACGGTGAGAAGGACGTAGAGCTCGGCGCTGTTGGTGGCCCAGATCACGTCGGCCGCCTGGCCGACCGACAGGCCGGGCCGGAGCCGGCCGGTGGTCTTCAGATCCTCGACGAGCCGGCGCATGTTGGCCGCCCGCCGCTCGCTGATCTCGCGCCAGACCTGTTCGGCTTCCGGCTCGGTCGAGGACGCCTCCCGCAGGGCGAGGTGGAGGGGGGCCATGCGGGCCTGGATCCTGCGCACGGCGCGTGCGTAGATGGCGAGCTTCTCCTCGGCGTCGCTCGCTGCCTGCATGGCCTGCACGTAGTCCCGCTCCTCGGGGGTGAGCGCACGGTCGGTGCCGGAGATGGCCTCTTCGATCAGCTGACGGAGGATGACGGGTTTCCGGCCGACCAGCTCGTAGACGGTGTCGACGTTCACCCCGGCCGCGGCGGCGATGGAGGCGAGGGTGGCGGCCCGGTAGCCGCGCTCGAGGATCAGGGTGCGGGCGGCCTCGAGGATCCGTCGCCGCGTCTCGTCGGAGCGGGCGCGTCGGGTGGTGGCGTCGTAGCGCCGGCGCCCCTTGACATCCTCGGTCACGCCGTCCATTAGTTCGCCCGAAGTATCTTCGGAGCAAATCAAGGGAAGGGGCGGGCGATGCCGTACGCATTCACCCAGGACGTCCCGATCGACCGGGACTTCTACCAGCAGATCGTCGACAGGCTCGGGACCGAGCCGCCGAAGGGCATGCTCGTCCACCTGGCGCTGGAGCGACCCGAGGGCGGGCTGCGCTACATCGACGTGTGGGAGTCGGAGGAGGACTGGGACCGTTTCGCCGACGAGCGCCTCCACCCGGTGGTCCAGCCGCTCCTCCGGCCGATCTTCGGCGACGAGCCGCCGCCCGAACCCGAGCGCGTGCCGTTGTCGGTGATCCACACGTGGCAGGGGTCCTAGGGGCGCCAGGTCTTCTCCGAGCCGGCCTGCGGCCGGCTCGCTGCCGCCCTCGCTCGCTCCGCTCGCGAGGTTGGCCTCTGGTGCCGGCTCGGGCCGCTGCGGCTCAGGCCGCCCGGCGGCGGACGAGCAGGACGGTCACCCCGATGAGGAGCGCCGAGAGGGCGAGCAGCCAGCCCGCCTCGATCCACTGGAAGGGCCAGTAGTGGCTGAGCGGCTGGTAGTGGGCCCATTCGGTGTAGCCGTGCTGGCGGAGACACTGCTCGGGGCTCATCCCGCCCGAAGTGCTGACGCCGCCGCGGCCGGATGCGACGAAGGTCGAAGGGCAGAGCTGCGGGAGCAGGCCGAGAGGGATCCGGCTGCCGAAGACGTACCTGCCGCCCTTCGTCCACCACTCGCCGATGACCCACGCCGCGCTCGGGATGTGGAGGTTCCTCGCGACGAGAGGTGCAAGGTAGTGCTGGCGAAGGACGTTCGCCGCGAGAAGAGCGAGGCCCGCGTAGGCGGCGAGGGTGGCGACGATGGCGGGCACGATCCGGCGGATGAGCACGCCGGCGAGGACGCCGATGGAGAAGGCCGTGAGCGTCCAGGCGGCGAACGCCACCCCGCGAAGGTCGAACAGCCCGGCAGAGAGGGCGCTCGCCCCCGCGACGTTGGGGGCGCTCTGGGCGGCGACGTAGGGCTGGTAGTACCAGCACAACAGCGCGCTGAACGCTCCGGCGAGGGCGGCCACCGTGATCCCGAGCACCACGAGCTTGGCGACCGTCCAGCGCTCCCGGCCGAAACCCTGCGTCCAGGCGTAACGGAACGTTCCGGTCTCGAACTCCCGGGCGAGCACCAGCGGTCCGAGGAACGCCCCGATCAGCGCGGGCACCGGCTGGAGGACGAAGCCGCCTTTCAGGAACCCGTTCGTGGTGTCGAAGACGTTGGCGAGGTCGGTGCAGTTGGGCGAGCCGATCGGACGGCAGGCGGCCGCGGCGACGAACTCGCGGTGAACCGAGAGGCCGGTGATCCATAGCCAGACCGCCAGCGCTCCGAGGAAGGCGACCACGCCAGCCAGCGCGACCCGATGGTGCCGCCAGATGACCCAGCCCATCCGGTGCCAGGGCACCGGGCGCAGACGGGAGTCGCGCTCGGGACGGGCGGGGACGGCGAGCGTGGTCACTTCGTCAGCTCCGAGACCTCGACGGACCTGCGGCGGCTCGGCCCGGGCAGCGCCGTGGCGTCCGGGTGGCGGAGATAGGCGACGGTCAGCTCCTCCAAGGTGATGGGCCGCGCCTCCCATCCGGCCGGTACCGGATCGAAGGCGCCGTCGCAGCGGACGCGAAGGTGCACCCGGGAGGCATCGCGGCTGGCCTGCACGACGTTCCAGTCGTCGACGTGCCGCTCGAAGTCCGAAGCCGGGCCGGTGAGGACGCGGTGGTGTGCGAGGAGGTCGTCGACCTCCCCGACCATCTGGACGCGACCACGCGAGAGCAGCACGAGGTAGTCGCAGACCCGCTCGAGCTCGGCGAGGACGTGGGAGGACAGCACGACCGAGACGCCGTCGTCCGCCACGGTCGCCATCACCGTCGCCATGAAGTCGATCCGGGCGAGCGGATCGAGCGACGACATCGGCTCGTCGAGCACGAGGAGCTCCGGCCGTCGGGCGAGGGCGAGCGTCAGAGCTAGCTGAGCCTGCTGGCCGCCCGACATCTCGCCCGCCCTCTGGCGCGGCGGGATGTCGAGCTCGGCGAGGCGCTCCTCGGCGTAGCACTGGTCGAAGCGGCGGTTGAGGTTGCGCGTCTCGTGGATGAGGTCGGCAGCCGAGAGGTTCCTGTAGAGCGGGGTGTCCTGGGCCACGAAGGCGATGGCGTCGAGTGCGGCGGGCGAACCGGCCGGGCGACCGCCGAGCACCGTCACGTCACCGCTCGTCGGCACCGCCAGGCCGACCGCGAGGTTGAGGAGGGTCGTCTTCCCGGCGCCGTTCGGGCCGACCAGGGCGACGACGTGCCCCGCAGGGATCGCCAGGGTGCAGTCGCTAAGCGCCCTCGTCTGGCGGTACGACTTGGCGAGCGCGTGCGTCTCGATCACGTTCATGCCACACCCTCCGCCTCTGGCCGCACCCTGCCGGGCGCGACCTCGACCCGCCCGCCGGTCTCACGAAAATCCCGCATCACGTTCGCCACCAGCGCGTTGATGCCGTCGTCGTCGAGCCCGGCGGCGTCGGCGGCCGTCATCCAGGAGACGAGCGAGCGCCGGAGCTCGGTGAGCACCGGAAGGGCCACCTGGTTGAGCGTCGCCTCGATGAACGTCCCCTGGCCGGGCCGGCCAGCAGCGAGGCCCTTCATCTCGAGCTCCCGGTAGGCCTTCATCACCGTGTTCGGGTTGATCGCGAGGTCGGCGACGACGTCGCGGACCTTCGGGAGCTGATCGCCCGGCGACAGGTAGCCAAGACGCAGCGCATGTTCGACCTGCTGGACGATCTGCATGAAGGTCGGGACGCCCGAGGCGTGGTCGAGGTGGAACTCGATCGAGGGGACTCGCCGCTCCGCCGCCGCCTTCGCCCCGTCCTTATCGGCTGTCATACTACAACGATACAGAGGCGGGCGACGCTGTCAACGGCAGCCTAGGAACCCGACCGGCCCGGCGGTTGGCGGCGCGCGTTTCCGCTCGCTCCGCCCGGGAGGCCCGCCTTCCCGCTCCGCCACACATCACGCAGCGCCGGAGACCACTTGACCACGCAAACGTGCGTCCCTACTGTGCCGGTCGGAAAGCAGGTGGGGGGGGCAGAAGCGTCTCGTGGCGGGCCATCACGCTTCCGAAGGAGGCAGGTGGCCATGAAGACAAGGATCGTGCGCGGTCTCGCCGCGCTCATCGCGCTGACAGGGGGTCTTCTCGGTGCCGTCGCGCTGGCGGGCCCGTCCGCCGGGGCGGCCACGAATGCGAAGGCGACGCTCGTCGTAGCGCCCTCGAAGGCCGTGTCGGGCGAGTCGAAGGCCTGCTCGAGCGCGAAGTACCACACCATCCCCGCCGCGCTGAAGGCGGCCAAGAGCGGGGACACCGTCGAGGTGTGCGCCGGCACCTACACGGCGTCGACGACGATCACCACCGGGGTGTCCGCCCAGCCGAAGATCACCACCGCGGCGTCCGTCCCAAACGGGGTGAGCCTCGTCGGACAGCCCGGGGCGACGATCGACGCGAAGGGGCTTGACAACGGCGTCACGTTCTTCAACGCCAGTGGCGCGAGCGTTTCCGGCTTCACGGTCGAGAAAGCGAACGGTGAGGGGATCCTCGCCCTCCTTGGCAGCAAGGACGCCATCAAGGACAACGTGGTCGAGCACAACGACCTCGGGGGCTCCAAGAGCTCCTGGTCCGAGTGCCGCGCTTCGGGGTCCGTGCCGGGCGACTGCGGCGAAGGCATCCACCTGTTGTCGACGACGGAATCGGCGATCCTCGACAACACCTCGGAGTTCAACTCCGGCGGGGTGCTGCTCACCGACGAGTTCGCCCCCAACCACGGCAACACCGTGAGCGGCAACCTCATCGAGGACAACGAATCCGATTGCGGCGTCACCGTCGTCGGTCACAGCGCCTCGGCCGTCTCGAGCTCGGGTGTACCACAGCCCTCGAAGGGCGGGACGTACGACAACACGATCAGCGACAACATGATCATCTCGAACGGCACCACCGGCGAGGGGGCCGGGATCATCTTCGCCTCGGGCGCCTCGGGCGGCGGCTCGTACGACAACAAGGTGATCGGCAACGAGATCGTCGGCAACGGCCTCAGCGGCGTGACGATCCACCAGCACTTCCCGCTGTCCGACGTCTCGGGCAACGTGATCAAGGGCAACTGGATCGGGACGAACGACGTCACGGGCGACCCGGGCACCGGCGACTCGGTGACGACCGGCGTCCTCCTCGACAACGGGGGCACCCACAAGGTGATCAAGGTGAGCATCACCGGCAACACGATCGCCTGGGACAGCTACGGCATCTACGACGACACCGGGGGCGGGCTCACCCAGCACGGCAACACGTTCCTCCACGTCACGACCGACGTGAAGAAGTAGCTCCGAAGGCTCGGGCCGGGCCGCTCAGGCCCGGCCCGAGCTGGTGGCGCTCAGGATCCCGAGGGCTGGCGGGTCAACGTCTTCGAGCACGTCTCGAAGAGGGGGTCCAGCGGTAGGACTGCTTCAGGCGGCGCGGCTGTCGGGGCGGTGGCGATCCTCCTGCCGCTCGTCCGGGGTGCCGGACGGGCTCGCGTGGCGGCGGCGCGGGATGAGCCGCAAGCTGCCGTCGCCGAGGAGGCCGGAGACCATCGTGAGGCCGATCGAGCCGGCGACGAGGACGAGGCCGATCGTCGACAGGACGTACCCGGGGCCGAACTTGGCCGGGTCGGCGAAGACCCAGACTCCGCCTCCGACGAGGAGCATCGTCACCCCGGCGATGGCCGACCAGCCGATCGGGCCCCGGTAGCGCCGCCCGGCGAGGCGGTCGGCGAGGAGCAGGATCGTGAACAGGGCCGGGAGCAGGAAGAGACCGATGTCCTGGTGGATCCACACGAACACGTTGTCGTTCGCCGCGCCCGGCGAGCCCTTCGCACCGACTCCAAAGAAGGTCTCGCTCTCCTCGATCCAGTAGCCGCCGATCACGACGCCGGCGATGATGCCCGTCCAGGCCCAGGCCGCCGCCAGCGGAATCGTCGCCCCGGCGACAGAGCGGAGCTTCGCCGGCAGGCGCGCCGCCAGGGGCCAGAGGGCGAGCAGCCCTCCGCCCATCACGAAGATCCCGGTGACGAGATCGTCGCCGGCGATGCCGTTCGTCCCGTGCGCCGAGGTGAAGTACGAGGGCACGACCCAGTCCGTGACGGCCATCGCCACGTAGAGGCCCGTCATCCACACGATGCCGACCCCGACCATGGCCATCCCGACCCGGCTCAAGTGGCGTGCGACCCCGCTCGCGCTCAGGTAGCCGAAGCGGTAGACGCCGGCCGAGAGGGCGAGTGCCATCGAGGCGACCGCCATCTCGTGGGAGTGGGACCCGATGAGGCTGTCACGAAGCGTCTGCCAGTCCTCGCCCGCCCACCGGGCCCAGTCTGAGATCAGGAAAGGGTGGGAGTGGAACTCGAGGATCCATCCCGCGAGGTGCCCCATGACCGCGGCGAGCAGCATCGAGCCCGAGGCGAGGACGCCCGCGCCGTAGGCCAGGGTGCGAGAGGAGGGCAGCTTCGCCCGCCAACCCTGCCAGAAGCCCACGAGCAGCAGGACGAGGATCTCGTCGAGGAAGAAGAAGCCGGCGATCTGGGTCCACATGGCGGCCTCGTCGCCCGGCGCGACCCGGTCGAAGATGCCCCCCGCCGCGGCGAGCACCGTGGCTCCCACCACCCCGAGGACGATCCCGGCCCTGACGTGCGGGCTGCATCGCGTCTCGAAGACCTCGAGCGCGAGGAGGGCCATGAGCCCCACCATCCCGATGAGGAGCCCGTGCAGGTACATGACGTGCCAGTAGTTCGGCGTGGCCGTGGCCGATGGCTCCGACGCGAACGGATTCGATATGGCGATGCTGCCGAGGCTGAACGCCGCCAGCCAGGCGAGGACGAACAGGATGACGCGGCGGGGCGTGACCCAGGCGAGTCTTGGCGCGACAGCCGTGTCGATCGGGGCTTCCTCGCGTGGACCGGGCAACTGGGAGCCGTCCCTGTCCATGACGATCCCTCTCTTCTCGATGCCTCTCGATCGGCGATGACCGCCGACACCTCACGGTGCGAGCATGGCGCTCGAGCCGGTAGGGCCGTTCGGCTCAAGCGGGGAGAGGAAAGGTCAGGATCCCGACGGCTGCCGGAGGAGCTCGCCGAAGCTGAACTGCGGGTTCTTCCCCGCCGCGATCTGGGCGCCCCTCGCGGCCGCGGCGGCGCCGACCTCGGGGTGGGGGAGGACCCAGAAGCGGTCCTCTTTCACCGCCGAGACCACCTGTGCGGCCACGTCGCCCGGCTCCATGCCCGACTCGACGAGTCCGGCGATGAAGCCACGGAACGCCTCGGCGGTGGCGCGGTCCGCGGCAGGCTCCTCCTGCGCCGCCACCACCTCGGGCGGCGCGTTGCGGTCCGACTCGTGGATGCGGGTGCGGACCCACATGGGACAGAGGACCGAGACGCCGACGTTTCGCCCGGTGAGATCGAGGCGAAGCGTCTCGCTCGTGGCGACGACGGCGAACTTGGTGGCCGTGTAGGGGGCCATGAAGGGCGTCGCCAAGAGGCCCGCGGCCGAGGCGGTGTTGACGACGTGGCCCTCACCTTGCTCGACGAGGACGGGCACGAAGCTCCGGATCCCGTGGACGACCCCCCAGAAGTTCACGCCGAACACCCACTGCCAGGTGGCGAGCGGGACCTCCCAGGCCGGGCCGCCGCCGCCCACGCCGGCGTTGTTGCAGATGACGTGGGCTGCGCCGAACGACGAGAGGGTCGCCTCGCGGAGCGCGTCGACAGAGGCGGCGTCGGACACGTCGGTCGGCACCGAGGTCGCCTCCGCCCCCTTCTCGGTGAGCCTCGCCCGGGCTGCCTCGAGCGCGGCCTCGTCGACGTCGGCGAGGACGACCTTCATGCCCTCGCCGGCGAAGGCCTCCGCCATGGCGAGGCCGATCCCGCTCGCCGCGCCGGTGACGACGGCGACCTTGCCGCTCAGCTGGTCCATCGCCGGAGTCTGCCGCCCGGTCGGCCGGCCCGTCGACCCCGACCGGTCAGACTGTGGCCACATGGCACGCATCGCCGGCTTGCTCGGCCAGCCCCACACCGTCTCCATCGAGCTGTGGCCACCGCGCAGCCCGAAGGCGGAGGCCAGCCTCGAGGCGGCCCTCGTCGAGCTCGAGGCGCTCCGGCCGGCCTTCACCTCGATCACCTACGGGGCGGGCGGCTCGACCCGCGAGCGGACCCACGAGCTCGTCGTGCGCCTCCAGCAGGAGGCAAAGACCGTCCCGATGGCCCACCTCGTGTGCGCGGCGCACACCCGGGCCGAGCTGCGCGAGATCCTCGAGCGCTACGCCGCCGCCGGCATCGAGAACGTCCTCGCGCTCCGGGGTGACCCGCCCCTCGAGAGCGACGAGGCGCTGCCACCCGGCGAGCTCACCTACGCCGTCGAGCTCGTCCGGCTGGCGAAGGAGGTGGCCGACTTCTGCGTCGCCGTCGCCGCCCACCCCCAGGGGCACCCGGACTCCCTCGACCGGGAGCAGGACCTCGACCGCCTGGCCGAGAAGCTCGACCTCGCCGACTTCGCCATCACGCAGTTCCTCTTCAGCGCCGAGGACTACCTGCGCCTCGTCGACGGCCTCGAGGAGCGAGGCTGCACGAAACCCGTCCTCCCGGGCGTCATGCCCATCACCAACCCACGCACGGTCGCGCGCATGGCCGAGATGGCCGGTGCCCCCGTGCCACAGGGCGTGATCGAGCGGGTGGCCGGCGCCGGGGGCGACCCCGACGAGGTGCGCAAGCTCGGTGTCGACATCGCCACCGAGCTGTGCGACGACCTCCTCGCCTCAGGGGCACCCGGCCTGCACTTCTACACGATGAACCAGTCGGCCGCGACCATCGAGGTCTGCGCCAACCTCGGCATCAGGCCCGAGCTGCTCGGCCGCTGAGTGCGAACTGGGCGGGGAGCGGGTAGGTACACCGTTCTACCCGCGTACCATCGCGGCAGCGGTGGTGCGACGATTCCGAAGGTGGGGATGAGCAGTTCGCGAAGTGTGCGATGGGGGGTCTTGGCGGGGGTGCTCCTGCCGGCGCTGCTCTTCGCGGCCTGCACGTCCAGCCCGACAGCCTCCGGCCACCATTCCTCCCGGAACGGCGGCACCTCGCCCGCCTCGGGCCACTCGAAGGCGCCGCCCCAGCAGCACGACCTCGTGATCAGCCCGGCGAACGGGCGGACGAGCGCCGACCCGAGCCGGGGCATCACCGTCACGATGGCGCACGGTTCGATCGAGCACATCGCCGTCCGTTCCGCCAGCGGACCGGTCCCCGGTTCCTTCAGCGCCGGCCACACCGCCTGGCACAGCCGCTGGGCCCTCGGCGTGTCGGCGCGGTACACCGTCACGGCAACGGCGCTCGACTCCACCGGGCGGCAGGTGCGCGCCACCAGCACCTTCGTCACCCTCTCGCCGAGCCAGACCTTTGCGACGCAGATCTTCGAGGGCTACCGGACCTGGTACGGCGTCGGGATGCCGATCATCCTCAACTTCAACCGCCCGATCACGAACGAGGCGGCCGTCGAGCGCTCGCTCGAGATCACGACGTCGCGCCACGTCGTCGGGGCGTGGTACTGGAACGGGGACGAGCAGGTGGTCTTCAGGCCGCGGGCCTACTGGCCGGCAGGCACCCGGGTGAGCTTCGTCGGCCACTTCGACGGGGTCGAGGGTGCCCCGGGCGTCTACGGGTTCCACACCCTCACCCAGACGTTCTTCATCGGGCAGTCGGTCATCGTCGTCGCCGGCACCCAGACCCACTACATGGACGTCTACGTCGGGGGGAAGCTCCGCTACCACTGGCCGATCAGCACGGGGAGGTCGACCCTCCCGACGCCCGACGGCACGTACCTCACCTTGGACAAGAGGAACCCCCAGCACATGGTCGGGCCCGGGTACAACCTCGAGGTCCCCTGGTCCGTTCGCTTCACGCTCAGCGGGGACTTCCTGCATGCCGCCCCGTGGTCGGTCTCGGCGCAGGGTTTCGTCAACGTCAGCCACGGCTGCGTGAACATGCCGCCCGCCGACGCCGAGATCTTCTACAAGATGGACCACTACGGCGACCCCGTGACGATCACCGGGAGCCCGCTCGCCGGGAAGTGGAACGACGGATGGACCGAGTGGTTCCTGTCGTGGGACGAGCTCGTCGCCGGGAGCGCCCTCCACGAGGCGGTCGTGGCCGGACCCCACGGCAGCTCCTTTGTGCACCCGGCGGCGCTGCTGACGTTCGACGGCTCCGCACCGGTGCAGCAGCCGGCGCCGCACAACGCCGCCGCCGCCTGAGCTCAGCCCGGGGAGCTCGGGCCCGAGGGCCTTTATAGAGAAGCCGCTATAAGCGCTCGAAACCTGCATACGGGGGCTACGCCGAGACCCTTCGCCAGCTCGGGCATCGTCTCGTACGAGCAGGTCGGCGGTAGTGTCGCTCGCATGGCCGAGAAGATCACGATGTCCGCCGACGGCGTGTTGCAGGTCCCCGACGAGCCGATCATCCCCTTCATCGAAGGCGACGGGACGGGGATCGACATCTGGCCCGCCGCCAAGCTCGTGCTCGACGCCGCGGCGGCTAAGCACGGGCGCTCGGTCTCCTGGAAGGAGGTCCTCGCCGGCGAGAAGGCCTTCAAGGAGACGGGGGAGTGGCTCCCCGACGAGACGGTCGAGGCGTTCCGCCAGCACCTGATCGGCATCAAAGGTCCGCTCACGACCCCGATCGGCGGCGGCATCCGCTCGCTCAACGTCGCCCTCCGACAGATCCTCGACCTGTACGTCTGCCTCCGTCCCGTGCGCTGGTTCCAGGGCGTGCCCTCGCCGGTCCGCCACCCCGAGAAGGTCGACATGGTCATCTTCCGGGAGAACACCGAGGACGTCTACGCCGGCCTCGAGCTGCAGGAGGGGACCGAGGAGGTGAGAAAGCTCATCGAGTTCCTCCGCGACAGCTACGGATGGTCGATCCGGGAGGACTCGGGGATCGGGATCAAGCCCGTCTCGATCACGGGCTCGAAGCGGCTCGTGCGTGCCGCCATCGAGTACGCCGTGCGCCGCAAGCGCAAGAGCGTGACCCTCGTGCACAAAGGCAACATCCAGAAGTTCACCGAGGGGGCGTTTCGCAGCTGGGGCTACGAGGTCGTGCGGGAGGAGTTCTCCGACGTGGCCGTCGGCTGGGACGACTGCGGCGGTGAGCCGGGCGAGAAGATCCTCGTGAAGGACGCCATCGCCGACATCACCCTTCAGCAGGTCCTCACCCGCCCTGACGAGTTCGACGTCATCGCCACGACGAACCTCAACGGCGACTACCTCTCCGACGCCCTTGCGGCCCAGGTCGGGGGCATCGGCATCGCCCCGGGGGGCAACATCAACTACGTCACCGGGCACGGCGTGTTCGAGGCGACCCACGGCACCGCCCCGAAGTACGCCGGCCAGGACAAGGTGAACCCCGGATCTGTCCTCCTCTCGGGCGTGCTCATGTACGAGCACCTCGGGTGGCAGGAGGCGGCCGACGACATCGTCCGCGCCCTCGAGCAGACCATCTCGGACAAGATCGTGACCTACGACTTCGCCCGCCTCATGGAGGGGGCGAAGGAGGTCCGCTGCAGCGAGTTCGCCGAGGCGATCGTCGAGCGCCTGTAGCCGGTCCGCCTTCCGTCCGGCCGCAGCCGGGTCGTGCAAGGCTGTCCCCGTGACCGAGAAGAGGCCGCCGGCCGCCCGGCCGCAGAAGAGCTCACGGCCCGCGGTGAAGAAGAGCGCACGGCCCGCGGCGAAGAAGGCGCCGCCGGCCCCCGCCGCCTTCCAGCCGGGCTCCGCGGTGCGCTTCGCCGGGGCTCCGAGCGTCGTCGTCGAGGTCCGGGAGGATGGCGGGAAGCGGGCGTATCTCATCGAGAACGGCCCGGTCCGCATCCCGATGTGGGTGCCAGAGGACGTCCTCGTCGGGCATCAGTCTCGAGGCGAGGGGACGCCGGTCTTCGAGCGCCGCGTCCCGCACCTCGTGGCGGTCGACGACTTCTTCTCGGACCCCGACGAGGTGCGCGCCATCGCACTCGCCCAGCCGTACCACTCCGATCTCCGCTACTTCAAAGGGCTCCGCTCGGACGTCCGCTTCCTGTGGCCGGAGCTGAGAGAGGAGCTCGGTCGCCTGCTCGGCACCGAGGTGGTGGAGTGGCTCGGGCACAACGCGAACGGCGTGTTCCAGCAGACCCGTCACGACGACCCCCTCGTCTGGCACCACGACTCGCAGGGCTACGCGGCGGCCGTCTACCTCACGCCTGACCCGCCGCCGGGTGCGGGGACGAGCTTCTGGCGGGACCGCACGTTCGGCTGCCGACGGGCGCCGAGCCACCCGATCGAGCGGCGGCGTCTCGGCAGTGACGACGCGGTCGAGGCCGCAGCCGGAGTGGTCTACGACAAGTACAACCTCGAGCACGCCGACAACTGGGAGCTCGTCGAGTCGATCGCCGGGCTCTACAACCGCCTCGTCATCTGGGACGCCCGTCTGATCCACTCGGCCACGTCGTACGAGCACTTCGGCGAGAGCGCGAGCGCGCCGACCCGGCTCGTGCAGCTCTTCTTCTTCGACACGGCCTGACCGGTCGTGCCGGGCGGCGCGTCGCGGCGCTGAGAGGGCCCGACCGGTCCCACCACGCCCGAAACTAAGGTCGCTCGGGTGACTGACACTGCATCCGCAAAGCGGCCCGTCCAGGTCACCGTGACGGGCGCCGCCGGCCAGATCGGCTACTCGTTGCTCTTCCGCATCGCCTCGGGCGACCTGCTCGGCCGGGACCAGCCAGTGGTCCTGCGGCTCCTCGAGATCGAGCCGGCGATGAAGGCACTCGAGGGCGTCGTGATGGAGCTCGACGACTGCGCCCTCCCGTTGCTGCACGGCGTCGTGACGACAAGCGACCTCGCCACCGCCTTCGACGGAACGTCGTGGGCCCTCCTGGTGGGCTCGGTGCCGCGCAAGGCGGGGATGGAGCGGAAGGATCTCCTCGGGATCAACGGCGGAATCTTCAAGCCGCAGGGAAGGGCCATCGCCGAGCACGCCGCCTCGGACGTGCGCGTGCTCGTCGTCGGGAACCCCTGCAACACGAACTGCCTCATCGCCCGCACGAACGCCCCGGAGGTCCCCGCCGAGCGCTGGTTCGCCATGACCCGCCTCGACGAGAACAGGGCGAAGTCGCAGCTCGCGGTCCGAGCGGGCGTCGCCGTCTCCGAGGTGACCAACCTCGCCATCTGGGGCAACCACTCTTCGACTCAGTTTCCCGACTTCGAGAACGCCCGGATCGAAGGCAAGCCGGCCGCGGACGTGATCGGCGACGAGAGCTGGCTGCAGGGAGAGTTCCTCACGACGGTTCAAAAGCGCGGAGCGGCCATCATCGACGCCCGCGGTGCCTCGTCGGCCGCCTCGGCGGCGAACGCCGCCATCGACTCGGTCGTCTCGATCCGCACGGCGACGGCGGCGGGCGATTGGACCTCGCTCGCGGTGGTCTCGCAGGGCGAGTACGGAACTCCCGAGGGACTCCAGTTCGGCTTCCCGGTCCGCTCTGACGGGAGCGGAGGGTGGTCGGTCGTCGAGGGCCTCGAGCACTCCGCGTTCGCCAGCGAGCGGATCAGGGCGACGACCGAGGAGCTGCTCGGGGAGAGGAGCGACGTCGAGGCGCTCCTCGGCTGAGAGCCTGGGGGTCTACTCGGGGACGCCGATGTCCTCGTGCCAGAGGTCCGGGTGCTCGGCCACGAAGTCGCCGAGCAGCGACCGGCACTCCGCGTCGTCGAGCAGCACGACATCGACTCCGACGTCACGGAGCCACTCGTGGCCACCGCTGAACGTCGTCGCCTCGCCGATGACGAGCCCCCCGATGCCGAACTGGCGCACGAGGCCGCTGCAGTACCAGCAGGGCGACAGGGTCGTCACCATCACGCAGTCGGGGTAGTCCCGACGACGACCAGCCTTTCGAAAGGCGTCGGTCTCGGCATGGACGGACGGATCCCCGTCCTGGAGGCGCCGGTTGTGCCCCCGGCCGAGGAGCGTCCCGTCGCGATGGAACAGCGCGGCGCCGATCGGGATGCCGCCCTCTGCCAGACCAGCACGCGCCTCCTCGACGGCGACCGCCAGGAAGGATCGAGCCGTGTCGTCGTCGAGACGCCGTCGCTCCTCCATCGGCTCCCTCCTCACCGTGAACAGGCCAAAGGAGCGGGCCGCACCGGAGTCCGGCGGCGGCAGCCGAGTGGCCCGTCCTCGAGAGCGACGGTAGCTCGACGGCTGACGCGGCGGGACAGTAAGAGGCGGGCCCTGGGGGGTGGGCCCGCCTCTTACTGTCGGCTTTCGCCGCAACCGGTCCCCGCGATGGAGATCCGCCGGGCCACCGTACCTGCCCAGTGTTACGGTGACCATGGAGAAGTCGGCCAAACCTTGCATGGAGAAACGCGCCTATGGCCCGGAAGGATCCCGCCTGGACAGCGTTTGTCGAGGCGGTCAGACGTCGATGCGCAGCGCGGGGGAGCCATGCGGAGCTGGCGGAGCGCTTGGGCGTGCTGCCGACGGAGGTGGCCGACTGGCTGCGGCTGAGGTCGCGGCCTCCGTTGCGGGAGCTGCCGCGGATCGCTCGTGCCCTCGGCATGGCGCCCGACATGCTGCTCACCGAGATGGGTCTGCTCGACGGGCCGGTGACTGCTGCCAGCGACGCCCAACTGAGCCTCGAGGTCCTCGAGCTTCGCCAACGCCTCGCCGAGCAGTCGATCGACCCGACGGGAACGACCGCGGCGGGCCGGGTGATGGAGGTGGCCCACGCCTCCGGCCACTGGGCGGTGGCGATGTGGCCGGCGATCGACGGCCCCGCCGACGTCCGGGTCCACACGGCCGACCAGTTGACCTTTCGGCTCCTGCCGCACGTCCAGGTGACAGAGGAGTCGTCGGATGCGTTGCTGCGCGACGACCTCGGCGCGCTGTTGGACCTCCTTTTAGCGACCGAGGTGGACGCGAGCCGGACCCCGGTCTGGCCGTCGGCTGAGTGGAGCGGAGAGCGGCACTTCTCGATCCGGCGCCATGCCGTGCCGAGAGCACCGGTGCGAGTCAGCCAGGTCGGTGAGCTCTCGTCGCTGCTCGTCTGCTCACTCACCTCGCGCGCCTGGCCCAACAGCGTGGCGGCACTGCTGGCAGAGGCGCTGGGCTACGGCTACACGAGCGTCGGTCAGCTCGTCTCGGTCCACGAGGGCCCGATCACCGATCGCGAGACGCGCCACGAGCGGCGTGAGGAGTTCTTCGGCCAGATGCTCGCCCGTCCTCCCCTCCGCTACGTGTGGTCCCACTTCGCCCCGGCGCCGCGCGACGGGAGCGACGCGATGCTGCGCCTCGCCGCGGAAGGCTGGGCGCCTGGCCTCGCCGTGGTGTTCCTCCGGGCCGATGACGAGGTGCTCGACGAGTCGCTCGCCCCCTCGGTCGGCGAGGAGGAGAGGGAGCGGCTGAGGCGCCGCCGGCAGGCGTGGGACGACGCACTCTCGTCGGCGTCGGCACCTTGGGTGAGCGTGGTCGACCTCGAGCCGCTCGGGATCAACGGCTCGTCGCCCCAGACCGTGAGGGACCTCCGGATGGAGCGCAGCCTGCGCATCGCGGCGGTCGTCGTCCGCGACCTCGCACCGGTGACGGGCTTGACGCCCGACCGGCTCGTCCGTGGCACACCCCTGCAACGCTGGGTGAGCGCGCGGGGCGATGCGGCGTTCGAGCTCGGGACCCTGGCGCGTCCGCATCCGGCAAGCGCCGCCTGAGGACGCCTCGAGGCGACAGAGGTTCGAGACTCAGCCGAGCCGCTTGGCGAGGAGGGCGACCGCCCGGTAGTGCGACGTGATCGTGCCGCCGAACCCGTCGACGACCTGGGCGACCGCCTCGAGGAGCCGGCTCAGGGTGTCGGTCTCGAGCAGACGGTGGTCCGAGTGAGTCTGTAGGAGGCTCGTCCACGTCTCGGCGTCGTAGGTCTGCGACCACTCCCGCTCGGCGATCTCGAGCGCCGAGAAGGCACCGGTCGCCTCGAGCTCGCTGCTGTACTCCCGGCTGAGCCCCTTCGGCTGTGGCGCCGGCCCGGTGGCGGCGCTCTGGATGGGCTGGAAGCGCACGCCGGGGGCATGTGCCTCGTACACCTTGTCGAGCGCCTGCTGGACGCCGGTCCCGGGATGTGAGCCGACGTTCCAGATGAGCGCCAGCGTGCCGCCCGGTCGAAGGAGGGCGGCGGCGAGCGCCGCCCTCCGCTCGGCGCTCACCCAGTGCCACGACTGGGCGGCGTAGAGCAGGTCGAACGGGGCGGGCGAGGAGGCGGCGAACTGCTCGAGACCCTCGACGCAGACGTCGGCCCGGCGAGAGGCGACCGCGTGTGCGAGGTGGTCCGAGAGGATGGCGGCCATCGCCGGGTCGGGCTCGACCGCGACGAGGTGCCAGTCGTTCGGCTCGAGGAAGTCGAGGAAGAGGGTGGTCGCCTTCCCGGTGCCGGCCCCGGACTCGAGGAGGCGCGATCCCGCCTCGAGCTCGGCGAACGACACGACGTCGTCGATGAGGTCGCGGGGATAGGAGGGGCGAACGCGGTCGTAGAGCTCGGCGACCTCACCGAAGACGAGCCGGCGCTCACGGGTGGAGTCAGCGTCGCTCACAGGCGACGGCGGAAGGGGTTCAGGAAGAGGTGGTGAGGGCGGAGCTCAGGCGAATTCGAGCTCGACGCCCATCTTCTTCAAGTAGGCGAGGCGACGAGAGGCAGCCTGCGCCCACTCGGAGAGATCCTGTTCGAAGTGATTGCGGTCGCCGTCCTCGTAGGCGTGCTCCAGCTCGTCGAATGCGGCGTCCTCCTGATCGAGCAGCTCCCTGTAACAGCGAAGCATGTGATCGTCGATCACTCCGGTGAGGGTCATGAGCCGTCTCCCTTCGTCGCTTTCGATCCCAGCATCGTACCGCTGGACGTCCTGCGGTCGCATAGGCGCCTCCATGTCAAAGTCGTGACGGTCTGACGGTGGCGGCCTGTGCCTGGTCGGGCCGTCATCCGGAACTGGCGACTGTCGTCGTGGTCGTCGACGTGGAGGTGGACGTCGTCGACGAGCTCGAGGTCGTCGTGGTGCTGCTCGAAGAGGTCGTCGTGGACGAGCTCGTCGAACCGGCGGCCGACGTGGTCGAGGTCGTGGAGGAGGAGGTGGTGGAGGAGGAGGCACCGGAGCGGGCCGGCGAATGGTGCGCCCTGCTCGGCGAGGGGGCCGGGGCGGGCGGCCCGGTCTGTGGCACGACGAGCGGGTTGCGAGGGTGGCCGGGGTTCGATGCTCCGAAGACGAGGACGAGCACGAAGACCACGGCGGCGCTCCCGCCGATGGCGAGCGAGCCGGTCTGGACGCCCTTCGCGAGCACGGCGAGACGCTCACGTCGCTCCTCGCTGCGGCGTCGCCGCTCCAGCTCGGGCGTGAGCTCGGCGTGCTGGTTCATCCAGGACATCACCGGTCCGGACCAGTACACCGCCCCCTGCCAGAACACGAGCGCCACCACGAGCGGGCTGGCGTGGCTGAACCCGAGCAGGCCGACGCCGAGTGCGAGCAGCACGAAGGCGAGGAAGGTCTCGCCGCGTGCGGCCAGCAGGGTCGCTCGGATGCGGTGGCCGACGCCCCCCGTCTTCGGTGTGCGGAGAAACGTGCCCGCCGGGCGCACGAGTCCCTCGACGCAGGCGCGGGCGACGGTGAGCGACAGCGAGAGCCAGTTGAGGAAGGCGAGGAACGCCCGCCGGTAGCTGATGTGCTCCCGCTGGCGGAGAGCCCAGATCGCCCGGATCAGCCCACTTGCCAGCAGCACGGCGGGCAGCAGCACGGTCGGGCCGACGAAGGGGCGGACGGGGATGCGGCGCCGGTGAGGAGCACGCCCCCGATGATGAGGAGGGCGAGGGTGAAGCCGAGGTAGAGGAGGTCGTTCAGCCACTGGAGGGCGCTCACGAGGTAGTCGGTCCGCTGGGCGATCGAGAGGTGGTTGTCGGGCGAACGGTCCCAGGGGACGAGCGAGCGCCAGTGCTTGCGCAGGAGCTGCATCCCGCCGAAGCACCAGCGGAACCGCTGGCTCTTCAGCGCCGCGAAGGTGAGCGGCATGATGCCCTGCCCGTAGCTGCGCGAGACGAAGAGCCCGGAGTAGCCGGCCTTCAGCATTCGCAGCGACGCCTCGGCGTCCTCGGTGATGCACCACTCGTCCCAGCCGCCGAGCGAGTCGAGCACCGAGCGCCGGAGAAGGCCCATGGTGCCGGCGAAGATGATCGAGTCGCGTTCGTTGCGCGAGGGCATCGACGTGGAGAAGAAGTACCGGTAGGCGTCGTAGCAGGCCGTGAAGTACGGGTTGCCCCGGTACTCGCGGTAGTCCTGGGGGGTCTGGACGAAGGCGAGCGCCGGGTCGGCGAAGTACGGCGCCGTCTCGGCGAGGTAGTTCGGGGCGATGCGGTAGTCGGAGTCGACGACGCCGATCAGCTCGGCCCGAGGATCGGTGAAGGACCTGAGCGCGAGGTTGAGGGCGCCCGACTTGTAGCCGTCGAGCTCGTCGACGTGGTGGAAGTGGACCCGGTCGCGACCCCGGCAGTACTCCTCGACCGGCCCCCACACGGCCGGGTCGGTCGTGTTGTTGTCGATGACGACGACCTCGAAGTTGGGGTAGTCGACCGCCTCGGCAGTGCGGATCGTCTCGATGAGCATCTCGGGCGGCTCGTTGTAGGAGGGGATGTGGAGCGAGACGAAGGGACGGACCGCCGGGTCGGGTCGCGGGAAACGGCGGGTGTGCCGGGTCCGGCAGAGGACGTCGCAGGTCTCGAAGGCGAACGAGGCGGTGAGGAAGAGCGCCGTCAGCTCGAGGAGAAAGAGCAGGGCCGAGGCGAAGGAGGCGACGGCCGACATCCCGCCGTCGACCGTGACCCAGGCCGCGAAGGCGAGGTAGGCGAGAGCCGCGGCGACGTAACCGCCGAAGAAGACCTGGCCGACCGCGTTCCAGACCGGACGGATCATGACCACGGCCGCCGTCACGACGAAGACGAAGATCTCGGCGCCGAGCAGGGCGGACGAGCGAAGGTGCCAGATGAGCCCTCCGAGCCGACCGGCCCCGTACACCACTGCTGCGGCGAGCACGAGGCCCGCGAGCCGGGAGGAGAAGTGGAGCCGACTCCCGAGCAGCAGGAGGAGGACCGTCGCGAGCGCGAGCTCCAGCACACAGACCATGAAGACGGCGAAGAGCACGCCTCAGAGAACCTCCCAGGGCACGCCAGGACAGGGACGAAGGCGCGCCCGTCCGCCACGAGCCGAACGAGAGGGCTGCTACCCGGTTGCGGCGCCGCCGACACCAGGCGTCGACTGGCCAGGGGTTCCGTCGCGGCGAGCCGCGAGAGAGGCGGAGGCCGCCCTCCCCGTGCCCATCTACGGCGCGGCGCCGCTCGGGCCGGTAGGTTCGCAGCCGTGCCACGGCGAGAGAAGGTCACCGTCGAGCGGACCTCGCTCGGAAACGGGCTCCGCGTGCTGGCGGCTCCCGACCGCTCGAGCCCCCTCGTCGGGGTGGCCGTCGTCTACGACGTCGGCTTCCGTTCCGAGCCCGAGGGGCGGACCGGCTTCGCCCACCTCTTCGAGCACCTCATGTTCCAGGGCTCCGCCCACGTCGCCAAGATCGAGCACGTGCGCCTCGTCGAGGCGGCAGGCGGCGTGTTCAACGGGCACACCATGCCCGACCTCACCTGCTACTACGAGGTCGTGCCGGCGGGCGCCATGGAGCTCGCCCTCTGGCTCGAGGCCGACCGGATGGGGGCGCCGGCGGTGACGGAGGAGAACCTCCGCAACCAGATCGCCGTCGTCGAGGAGGAGATCAAGGTCAACGTCCTCAACCAGCCCTACGGCGGCTTCCCCTGGATCGTGCTGCCGGGTCTCGCCTTCGACCGCTACCCGAACGCTCACAACGGCTACGGCGACTTCTCCCACCTCGAGGAGGCGAGCGTCGAGGACGCCGTCCGCTTCCACGACAGCTACTACGCCCCGTCCAACGCCGTCGTGGCGGTGGCGGGCGACTGCGATCCCGACGAGGTCTTCGCCGCCGCCGAGCGGTACTTCGGCCCGCTCCCGAGCGCGCCCGCCCCGCCGCACGGGCCCTGGCCGGAGCCGCCGCTCGCCACCGAGCGCCGCAAGGCCATCGCAGACCCGCTCGCCCCCCAGCCGGCCTTCGCCATCGGCTACCGGGCTCCGGACCCTGTCGGCGACCTTCCCCACCACATGGCCTACGCCGTGGCGGCGAGCGTGCTCGGCGACGGCGACGCCAGCCGTCTCCGCTCGCGGCTCATGCACCGCGACCACCTCGTGACCGACGTCGGATGCAGCCTCGGGGTCTTCGGCGGCGACAGCCTCATGATGCGCGACCCGGCGCTCATGCAGGTGGTCGTGCACCACCCGGACCCGTCGCAGACCGACGCCGTCCTCGGGGCCGTCTCCGAGGAGATCGAGCGCCTGGCGACGGGCGGCGCCGGGCCGGAGGAGCTCGAGCGGGTGAAGGCCAGCTTCGCCGGCGCCTACTGGAAGGGCGTCGACTCGGTGATGGAGCGCTCCATCTCCTTCGCGGCCCTCGAGGTGATCCACGGCCGGGCCGAGCTCATCGCCGAGCTGCCCGAGCTCTTCGACGCCGTGGGCGGCGAGGAGGTCGAGGCGGCCGCCGCCGAGCTGAGCCGCCAGGAGCGGACGATCGTCGAGATCGCCCCGTCGGGCGGAGGTCGGTCGTGACGGCGGCTGTCGTCCCGACGGCCGCCGATCCATCGGGCGGCGTCGTGGCGGGTGGCGCCGTGGCGCCGCGGCCCGGCATGGGTGCGCTCAGGCGGCCCCGCCAGCCGGCCCTCGTCGAGGAGGAGCTCACCGGCGGCCTGCACCTGATCGCCCTCCGGCGGCCGAGCGTGCCGCTCGTCGAGATCCGTTTCGCCTTTCCCCTCTCCGGCCGCCAGGTGCGCGAGCCGGCGGCCGCCTACGTGCTCTCGAGCGCGATGTTCGCAGGCACGCGCCGCTACGACAGGGAGGGCCTGGCAGAGGCCGTCGAACGCCTCGGGGGCGGCGTCGGCGCCGGGGTGTCGAGCGATCGGATCGAGGTGTACGCCTACGCCCTCGCCGTCCACCTCCCCGAGCTGCTGGAGCTCCTCGGCGAGATCCTCACCTCGGCCACCTACCCCCGCGACGAGGTCGAGGCGGACCGAGCCCGCAAGGCCGACGAGGTGGTGCTCGCCCTCAGCCGCCCCGAGGTGGTCGCCAACGAGGCCCTCGCCCGGCGCCTCTACGGCGACCATCCCTACGCCACCCCGATGCCGCGGCCGGACTCCATCCTCGGCATCGAGACCCCCGCCCTCCGCCGCCTCCATCGAAGCGCCCTCGAGCCCTCCGCCGCCCACCTCGTGGTCGTGGGCGACGTCGGCACCGCCCGGGTGGCCCGCCAGGCCGAGCAAGCGCTCGGGGACTGGCTCGGAAGCGCCCGGGCCTCGCGCGCCTTGCTCGCGGCGGTCCCGCCACTTCGTCCCGGCGGGATCGAGCTCGTCGACCGGCCCGGCGCCGTGCAGAGCAACCTCCGCCTCGGCGGCCCCGGGCCGGCGAGGGCAGAGGAAGACTGGCCCGGCACGGCTCTCGCCAACGAGATCCTCGGGGGCATGTTCACGTCCCGCCTCGTCGAGAACCTGCGTGAGAAGAACGGCTACACCTATTCGCCGCACGCCGGGATCCGCCACGCCAGAGCCGGTTCCACCTTCACCGTCACCGCCGAGGTCGGGACCGAGGTGACGGCCGCAGCCCTCGTCGAGACCCGCTACGAGCTCGGCCGCATCGCCACCACGGGCGTGACCGACGAGGAGCTCGAGGCCGCCCGGCGCTACGCAGCCGGCTCGTTCCTCGTGCGCACGGCGACGCAGGGGGGCCTCGCCTCGACGCTGGCGGCCTTCGCCGTCACCGGGACGAGCCCGGGCTACCTGGTCGAGTTCCCCGCACGGATCGCCAAGACCACCAAGTCGGAGGTCGACGAGGCGGCCCGCCGCTACTTCGCACCGGGCCGGCTCGCCACCGTCGTCGTCGGCGACGGCTCGAAGGTGCGCGACTCGCTCGAAGGGCTGGACGAGGTCACCGACGCCTGAGACGCCGGTTCGGCTCAGCGGAAAGGCGCTCTCGACCAGAGCGGGCCGTGGCGGCCGTAGATGGTGAGCGTGGCGGACGGGCCGAGGACGAGCACGAAGTGGCCGGCTCGACCGCAGCGCCCGGACGCCCAGAGCGGGCGTCCCCCGCGGGTGTAGACGACGAGAGCCGAGCCTCGCTGCAGGAGGGCGAAGGCGCCGCGATGGCCGCCGGTGTTGGTGGACCAGATGGGGCGCCCGGCCGTCTGCTCGACGAGGTTGCCGTCGCTCTGCATCACGAGGTCGTAGAGGCCGTTGCGCGACACGAGCCGTGCCCCTGAGACGAGGCGCTCTCCGGCGGAGAGGGCGTCGTCGTAGGCCTGGTGCGTCCACAGGCGCCCTCGGGCGCCCACGATGGAGAGGCGGCCGTAGTCGTCGAGGACCAGGCGGAAGCCGTCGGGGGAGTGGCGCCCCGTGCCGGTCGACCAGACGGCACCTCCGCTCGAGCCGTAGACGACGAGGTTGCCGTCGCCCTGCATGAGGGCACGGGTGCCGCCCTTCTTCTCCGTCCCCGTCCACCAGACCGGACGGCCTCCGGCGTACTCGACGAGGTTGCCGTCGGCCTGCATGCGAAGGGCGAAGGTGCCGTTCGGAGAGGTCAGCGCCTGGTCGGCCGAGAGGCGGCCGCCTGCGGCGAGGGAGGTCGAGGGGGGAACCGGGGAGACACCGACGCCGGCCGGCGCCACGAAGGCGCTCACGTCCATGCCCATCGGTCCGGGGTAGCTCCCGAGGACCCCGGGATAGAACGGCGAGTTGAGGGTCACCGTGGACGTCGAGGCGAACGCCGCCTCGCTGCCCCCGTCGCCGCCCCAGTCCCCGCTCACGGTCTCGATCGACCCGTCGGAGTGCACCGCCGTCACGATGGCGACGTGCTCTGCCACCCCTCCGCCGTAGTAGTTGAAGACGGCGGCGTCACCGACCGCCGGCATGGCCGAGAGGGTCCCGAAGCGCAGGCCGTAGGTGTAGACGCTCCCGGCCGCCGGCGTGACCAGCCTCGCCCCAACGACGCCCTCGTGCTCCCAGACCCACCTGACGAAGTCGGCGCACCAGTACTCGGGGAGCCCGCCGTTGCCGGTGCAGCTGGAGCCGTAGGCCCTCCCCCCGAGGCTGTTGCGCGAGCAGGCGTGCTTCCCGACGTTCGCAGTGGCAAGGGCTGAGATCGCCCTCGCCGCCGCCTGCGGCGCGATCGAAGGAGCGGCTCCTCCTAGCTGCCCTGAGGCGAGCGCCGGCTGCGCGCCCGCGAGGAAACCCGCAAGAACTGCAGCGACGGCCGCAGACGCCAGCCGCGCACGACACTGCCCCATCCCCCCGCCTTCCCTGCCACAACGGACCTCAGGGTCTCACATCGGCGATCGGAAGTCAGGCCTTGAGTGGTTTCGGAAAGATGAAGCTTTGGGGGCGCTCCCGAGCGCCGGCCGACTCAGCCGGCGCTGCCGCCGCCCGTCGGCTCGAAGCGGTAGCCGACCCCGCGCACGGTGTGGATCCAGCCCTCTCCGTTGCGGCCGTCGGCGAGCTTGCGGCGGATGCGGCGGACGTGCTCGGTCACCGTGCCGGCGTCCTGCCAGTCCGACGACGAGCCCCAGACCCGGTCGAGGAGCTGGTCGCGGGTGAAGACCTGGCGGGGCGAGGAGGCGAGGAAGGCGAGGAGGTCGAACTCCTTGGCGGTCGTCTCGACCTCGACCCCGCCGAGGCGGACCTCGCGCGACCTCATGTCGATGAGGAGCTCGCCGAAGTCGAGCGTCGTGTGGGCGGCCTTGGGCTGGGAGTAGCGCCGCAGCACCGAGGAGACGCGGGCGAGCAGCTCGGGCCCGGAGAACGGCTTCATGACGTAGTCGTCGGCTCCGAGGCGGAGGCCGAGCACCCGGTCGTTCTCCTCCACCTTGCCGGTGAGCAGGATCACCGGGACGTCGCTCGTCCGCCTCATCGAGGCGAGCACGTCGAAACCGTCCTCGTCGTAGAGCATCACGTCGAGAAGGACGAGGTCAGGCGAGCGCTCCCGGAGCAGCTGGGCCGCCTCGGCGCCCGTCGCCGCCTGGACGCTGCGATAGCCGTCGGAGTCGAGGAGGTTGACGAGCATCCTTCGGACGTCCTGGTCGTCGTCGACGACAAGGACGAGGCCCCGGAACCTGGGTCCGTATGACTCACTCATGACCTGGTGCAACGCCTTCGCTCGGACCCGATAGATGCGCCGCCACCAGCGAGCATACCGGAGAGTTGATGTTCCATTGAGCCGAGGTGGGTCGGGGGGTGTGGTGCCGAGACGACACTTCCTTCTTGCCTCCGGCGCGTCGCGCTCGAGACGAAACCAAGACGGCGGCGGCGCTCCCGACGCGCCGCAGGTCGAGGGGAACGCCCGTGCGAGAGACCGTGTACAGGGACATCGACGACATCGAGCCGTGGCTCGAGGAGGTCTGGGACGCCCGCGGCACCGACCTCCTGCTCATGGCGGGTGCGCCGCCCCTCATACGGGTCGACCAGGAGGTCCGTCCCGTCTCACGCGGTGAGGCGCTCACGGCAGAACGTGCAGAGCACCTCATCCACGGGGTGATGGGGCCGCGCCTCGTCGAGCGCTTCCTCGAGGAGCGTGAAGTGGACTTCGCCTTCTCCTGGCGCGACCAGGCGAGGCTGAGGTGCAACGCCTACCACCAGCGCGACACCTGCGCCCTGGCGCTGCGGCTCATCCCCTACGAGATCCCCTCCTTCGAGGAGCTCGGCATCCCGAAGGCGGTCGAGCGGCTCGTCAACCTCCCGATGGGACTCATCGTCGTGACGGGGCCGACCGGCTCGGGCAAGTCGACCAGCCTCGCCGCCATGCTCGACTGGATCAACCGGCACCGTCGCTGCCACATCGTGACGATCGAGGACCCGATCGAGTACGTCCACTCCCGCCAGCTGGCGGCAATCTCCCAGCGGGAGGTCGGCACGGACTCGTTGTCGTTCCACCGGGCCCTCCGCTCGGTCCTCCGCGAGGACCCCGACGTCCTCCTCGTCGGAGAGATGCGGGACCTCGAGTCGATCGCCACCACGCTCACGATCGCCGAGACGGGCCACCTCGTGTTCGCCACCCTGCACACGAACGACTCGGCCCAGGCGCTCGACCGGATCGTCGACATCTTCCCCTCCGACCGTCGCGACCAGGTCCAGGTCCAGCTCGCCTCCGTCCTCGAGGGGGTCGTCTACCAGCGCCTCCTTCCGAGGAAGGGGAGCGGCCTCGTGGCCGCCTACGAGCTGCTGCTCGCCAACCACGCCGTGCGCAACATCGTGCGGGAGGGCAAGACCCGCCAGCTGCGCAACATCATCACCACCCACCAGTCAGAAGGCATGCAGACCCTCGAGATGTCGCTGTCGGGCCTCGTGCGTGACGGCGTCGTCGACTACGAGACGGCGCTCGGGGTGAGCCTGCACCCAAAGGAGGTGGACCGGCCGGTCCCGGTGCACCTTCCTCTTTCGCCAGACGGCGTCGCGGTCGCGGACACTCCGGGTGGGACGGCGCTGCCGACGGCCAACGGGGACGGCTCAAGTGAAGAGATCGACGGGACGCCGCCGCGTGTGGCCTCGACGTGAAGCCGGCCAGCCGGGGCCGTCGCTCCGCGAGCTGGCCGTGGCCGAGTCGGCGGAGGACGCCGGCATGACGCTCGTCGAGGTGATCGTCGCGCTGGTCATCCTCGCCATCTCGGTGATAGGGATCCTGAGCGCCCTCACGGTGCTCGCCGCGAGCTCCTTCACGGTCAACCTGCGGGCGAACGTGGGGGCGGCGCTGCGCAGCGCCGTCGAGGATGTGAAGAGCGCCTCGTACATCGCCTGCACGTCGACCAATCCGACACCGATGGCCTCGTACCAGGCCGCGGCCGCCCAGGCGTCGCTTCCGACCCTCAACGGCCAGCCCGACGTGAAGACCCCGCAGGTCCTCGCCGTGAACGCGCCCACAGGTGGGCCCTTGGCGGGCTGCACTCAGGATCCCGGCCTGCAAGTCGTCGAGGTATCCGACTGGAGTACCAACGGCCAGGTGCACGAGACCCTCTGGGTCGTCAAACGGAACGGCTCCTGAGCGTGCTCTCGCGCTTCGAAAGCCGGCCTGACGCGAACGGCTCGGACGAGGACGGGTTCACGCTCGTCGAGCTCGTCGTCGCGATGATCATCTCGAGCTTCATCCTCGGTGGGATCGTGGCGGCGTTCGTCGCCGGCTTCAACGTCACGGGCGTGGCCTCGACCCGGCTCAGCCAGACGGACGACCGCCAGCTCGTCGAAGTGTGGCTTCCACGCGACGTGCAGAGCGCGCAGACGGCGACGACAAATGCTCCGGCGGCCTGCGCCATCGCGAACTTCGGTTTACCAGCTGGCACCGAAGCCGTCCTAGTTCTCGTCGGCAAAGGCGCGACGGTCACGCCCCAGGTGGGCGGGCCCGCCAGCACGGCGTTCGACACGTACGAGGTCGACTATGTCCTCCAGGCGGCCACGGCGACGAGTGGCGGTCAACGGCTCGTCCGCTACTACTGCGATACACCAACCTGTGGCGGCACGACACTCACTCAGTCGATGACCGTGAGCTATGGACTCTCCACCGGTGCGAACGCAGCGGCCCCTGCCGTGGTCAACAAGATGATCGGAAGCACGGTCACGACCTCGGTCAGCCTCACGCTGACGGATACCTCAGGTAACTCGTACAGCGTTGCGGCTACGCAGAGATCTCAACCGACTTCGGGAGAGACGTGCTGAGAGCTGCGCGGTCCATCGGAGTCCGCGCACGGAGGGCTGTGAAGAGGAGGATCTCAGCATCGCGGCCCGACGACGGGCAGGTTCTGCTGGCCGTGCTGATCTTTCTGATCATCTTCGCCGTGGTGGTGGGGGTGCTCCTTAGCCAGGCGACGTCGAGCTTCGTCCTCAACGAGGCAACGCAGACGCAGTCGAAACTCCTGTATGCCGCGGACAGCGGTCTCGAGTGGGGAATCAGCGACGTCGGGCCCACCGCACAGTGCCCCAATGACCTGCTCGGCAGTGGAAGATCTTCGCCGATCAGCATGCCGGGCGTCGGCAATGTCACTGTGAGCTGTACACAGGCGACCGGCCCGGGGAGCAACCTCTACGCCGGCCAGTACGCCCTCATCACCGGGCTCGGATACGGCAGCCAGTCGGCGACAAACGGCGGTACCGGGAGCGACGGCGTGCTCGGCAGCAAGACCTGCCAGAGCATCAGCACGGACCCCCTCAACCCGGGCAAGCCGACGGACGCGACGTTCTCTTCCGCCAAGTGCCTTACCTATCCCTCGAGCAGCGGCACGACGACCGTCTGGACGAACGACACGTCCGGCAACAACCCCATCCCGCCCAACAACGTGACGCTGAACAGCGTCTTCGGGCTCGACTCGACCGACACCTTCATCGTCGGCAACGAGAGCGGCAACGCCACCAATGCCTGGTACTACGACGGGGACGACTTCACGAACCTGTTGCCCCCCGGCGACGTGAACCTGTGTGACACGTGGGCGGCGGACACCTCCCACATGTGGGCCGTCGGGGGCGCCGGCGCGAACTGCTCGCCGAACAACGCGGCGAAGGGCGGCGGCGGAATGATCTCGACGTCCACGAGCAGCACGCTCGTGACGGGCAGCGGCCCCACCAACTTCACAACGACGCTCGCGGTGGGAGAAGCGCTCTACAAGAACGACGGCACCACCTTCATCGGGACGGTGGCGAGCATCACGGACAACACGCATCTGAACTTGTCGGCGAACGCTGCCGTGGCGCTGGCGAACCAGCCCTACGACTTCGTGTCCCTCAACATCGTCGCGACCGGAAACGGGAACGTCACCACGACAACCTCGAGCGCCGCTGTCACCGGCAACGGGCCGACTCAGTTCACGACGCAGCTCGCGGTCGGCGATTCGCTCTACAAGAACGACGGCGCCACGTACATCGGGACGGTGGCGAGCATCACGGACAACTCCCATCTCACCCTCACGGCGAACGCTGCCGTCGCGCTCAACAATCAGCCCTTCGACTACGCCCTCGCAGGGACCGTCATGGAGTGCACCGCCGGATGTTCCACGACGACACCCACGTGGCTCACCGAGTCCCTGCCATCGGGGACGCCAGAGCTGACGGACATCTTCGGGACGAGCGCGTCTGCCGCCTACGCGGTCGGTGTGCCCCGTCGAGGCCAGGACACCATCCTCAGCTTCAATTCGGGCACCGACAGCTGGTCCGCGCTCGGGACGCCGCCGAGCGGCGCGACGGTGCTGCAGGGTGTCTTGGCGGCGAACGGTGACGTCTGGGCTGTCGGCTCGACCGGCAACAGCGGATCGATGCTCCTCTACAACGGGTCGTCCTGGTCCACGGTCACCCTCCCGAGCGGGACAGGCCCGCTGCTCGGGCTGTCCGGCGTCAACTCGAGCGGGACGGAGTACCTCTGGGCCGTCACAGCCGGTGGGGTCCTCGCCTGCACGGCCGGGTGTGCGACGGCGAGCCCGACCTGGGCCTCCTCCTCCATCCCCGGCGCGACGCTGACGAGCATCGCCGCCGGGGACACCGGTGACGTCTGGGCGGTCGCGTCGAACGGCAACGCCTACTACTGCTCGAGCTCGTGCAACCAGTCAGGCTCGACCTGGACGAGCCAGACGACAGGGGCGACCAACCTTCAGGACGTCTCCGCCGCGCAGCTGCCGCCTGGCTCGTGCTACAGCGGCAACGTCTGGGCCGTCGGCCAGAACGGCGGCGTGTTCACCTACACGCCCGTGTGTCCCGGCGTGGTGAACGCCAAGGTGACGGTGTCCGGGGGCGACGTGTTCAACGGTTCTGCCATGAACCTCGTCCAGGGACTCGACGTGAAGGAGAATTTCTACCAGTTCGACTCGAGCGGCGCCGCCTGCACGAACTTCCCCAAGCCGTCGCAGCTGAAGGTCGACGGCAGCATCGGGTACACGTGCACCAACTCGGTTCCGAGCTCGTTGCAGACCCTGCAGGAAGCCTTCCCGAGCACCCCGCCCGCCAACTCGCCCAACCAGAACGGCACCACCGTGTCTGTCTCGGGAGTCTCCGGCTGCCCTGACTACGTCGTGTTCACCCCGGGAACCTACACAGGGCATCTCAACTTCTCGGCCAACACGACCTACTTCTTCGAGAGCGGGCTCTACTACTTCACCGGCGGGTTCGGTGCCTTCGACAACGGGCCCGGCACGGGGACGGACAACCTCTACATCATCGGAGGCCACCCTTCCCAGGGAGACCCGGTCTCCGTCGCGCAGAACTCCCCCTGTTGGTCGACGATCAAGGCGAGCACCTACTTCACCGCCGGGACGGGCACGGGCGTGGAGTGGATCCTCGGAGCAGCAAGTTGGATGGACGTCCACACGGTCAACCTCGAGCTGTTCACCCGGGAGGGGGGCAACACGAGCATCGAGGGTGCGCAGGGCATCTCGGTCCGAGAGGTGCCCCCCTTCTGCAGCGGGGCTCAGACCGGTTCCCCGGACGGCTGGTGCGCCGGTTCGAAGTGGCTCCCCAGCTGTTCGAACTCGACGTCGAACCCGAACCAGTGCGGCAACAACCAGCTGTTCCAGGTGGACGCGAACGACCACGAGCCGAACGTCTTCGTGCACGGGGCGCTCTACATGCCGGACAACAACGTGGAGGAGTACACGGGGACCACGAGCACCGGGGTGACGCTCGGCCCGATCGACTGCGACTCGCTCGAGCTCTCCTTCCAGTCGTCGAGCACGAAAATTCTTCAGATCGAAGCTGGAACCGGAAACCCTGTCGTGGCGCTCATCGCCACGGCGACGAGCGGTTCGCTGAGCTTCTCCGAAGAGGCGGTCTATGGCATTGAAACAACTGGGCAATCGGCGAGCGTCCTGAACTGGTGGGTCTGCCGCAACACTGCGGTGACGGGAACAACTCAGCCCAATCAGACACCGTGCGCCGGCTGAGGACGCCTCGCGCCCGAAGGCTCGGCTGATGTCGATGCGCCCGGGTCGGCGAGGCGCCGACCTTCCCTACCAGCTCCTCGCCGGGGTCGTGTCCTGCCCGGGCGGCTGGCTGGCGGCGACCGCGAAGCTGCAGGGCATCACCATGGCGCCGGAGGACCCGCAGGTCTTCGGGCGTTTCCTCGACGTCCTCGACTACAAGCCCGCCTACCAGGTGATCGCGGTGTTCTCTCCGATCGGCCTTTTGGACGAGCCCGCCGAGCGTGGCCGAACCTGTGAACGGGAGGCGCGCCGCCTCCTCGGACGACCACGGTCGGCGGCGATCGCATCCGCACCGACGCGGGCCGCCCTCGAGTGCGAGGCGTACGACGAGGCGAGGGCGAAGAACGGCGGCCGCCTCAACCCGGCGGTGTGGCGGCGCTGGGCGAAGATCGCCGAGGTCGACCAGGTCATCGCCCCCTACTGGCAGCGGACCGTCTTCGAGGTACACCCCGAGCTGAGCTTCTTCCAGCTGAACGGCGACAGGCCGGTGGGATGGGGGAAGCACCGGCACTCCGGGCGCGAGGAACGCGAGCACCTCCTCCGCGCTCGGCTGCCCGGTGTGGAGCGGATCATCGACGCCCGAGTGAGAGGTGTCCGCCGGGAGCAGCTCCTCGACGCCGCGGCCTGTCTCTGGACCGCCCGACGAATCGCCGCCCGCGCGACGTCACGGCTTCCGGAGCACCCCGAGTGGGACGCGCTCGGGCTCAGGATGGAGATCCTCCGCTAGTCCGTCGGCGACCACCGCCGAGGCCGACCATCCGAGGTCGTGTTGCAACGAGGTCCGGAGCGCCACTGCCGCGAACGCGAGCAGAGAGGCAGCGTGGAGGGCCGAGAGCACGAGGGCGCCAGTCGTCTCCCGGCGCAGGAGCGCGAAGCCGAACGGGAACTGCGCCTGGGTCGTGAGGAGCAGGCCTGCGAGCGTCCAGAGGAGGACGCGGCGGTCCCGCACACCGTCGACGGCGAGCGCGACGGCGACCACGACCCAGACGAGGTACTGCGGCGACAGCACCTTGTCGGTGAGGAGGAGCAGTGCCACGGTGGCGAGGAGGAGGCCGACCGGTGACCAGTTCGCTCGCCGTTGAAGAGAGAGCCAGCCGAGCGCGATGACCGCGAGGACGGTGAGCCCGGTCGCGACGCCGGCCACCACCGAGTCGGCGGACCCGGCGAACTGGTAGGAGGCCGCCAGCACGATCGGGACGACGTGGCCGGCGGCATGAACGGCATAGAGGGGGAGGGCGTAGAGCGACTCGACCTCGACCCCTCGCGAGCTCTGGAGGCGCATCACGAACCAGAGCCCCTGCGAGCCTCCGATGGCGAGGAAGGGGACGACGGCGACGACGAGGATGGCGAAGCCGACCGTCGCGTACACCCTCCGTCGCTCCCTCGGCACCTGCCGGAGCAGGAGCAGCAGGAGAACCAGCGGCCAGACCTTCAGCAAGGCAGCCCAGGAGAGGCAGGCTGCTGCCCAGCCGTAGCGCCTGTGCTCCATCGCGACGACCCCGGCGACGAGCAGCCCGGCGACGAAGATGTCGAAGCGGGCCCAGAAGACCGGACCGAGGAGGAGCGGCGCCACCACCCACGCCCAGGCTCCGAGGCGGCGCCCCGTGCCGAGCAACGCCAGCAACACGAGAACATCGGTCGCGAGCGCGAGGGCGAGGAACTCCGCCTCGTAGGCGCCGAAGGTGGGAGTCGGCAGCACGAGGAACGGGAGGACGCCCGGTGGGTAGAGGAGCGGGATGACCGGGATCGAGTGGTACGGCACGCCGCCGTGCCAGATGAACCACGCCCACTGCCAGTAGACGTGGAGGTCGCCGTCGCTCGGGTAGCTCCGGTTGTAGGGAAAGGCGCCGTGGAGGGCGAACAGCCCGTACAGCCGGACGACGGCCCAGGCGAGCAGCATGGCCGGGTAGGCGAGGAGGGCGCGTCGCCCCGCCCGCAGGACCGTCATGTCACCGCAGCCGGGGCTCAGAGGAGCGAGTGCGAGGCGGTCTCGCTGGTGTGGACGGAGGCGGCCGTCGCGCCTGAGGGCGTCGGGTACGCCATGGCCGGCTCGACTGGAGGATCCGACGCCCCGGAACCCTTGAGCGGCCGGACCGAGCGAACCAGCCCGGCGAAGCGCTCCGGCGGCAGTGTCACGAGCCCGAGGAGCGAGAAGGCCGCCGCCATCTCCACCCAGTACCACCAGATGCCGGTGCGGAAGTAGACGAGGTCGACGAGCCCTGCGCCGAGCATGGCGGCGACGGTCCAGCGCACCCAGTCGCTGAGGACGAGCGCGGCGAGGAAGAAGGCGATCGCCGGTGCGACGTAGTAGGGGTCCATCACGGACTCGAACAGGCAGCGGAGCGACAAGGCCGCCCCGCACAGCCAGGCGACCGACACCGGGTCCCGCCTCCACCTCGCCGCCACGAGCCCGAGGGCAGCATCACCCGCCAGACCGATGAGGCGGCCGATGCCGGCGGCGACGGTGTGGCGGGCGAGATGCGGCGCCACGAGCACCCACGGGGTCGGGAAGTCGATCCGCGGGAAGTTCGGCTGGTCGATGAGGGCGTGGATCGTGGCGTGCGGGTTCGGGATGACGACGGCGAGGAAGAGGACCGCCGGAAGGATGGCCGCCCGCAGGGCGAGGGCGGGTGCCTTCTTGCGGCCGACGAGGCCGAGGAAGATCGGGACGGCCGCGATGGCATAGAGCTGCATGCAGAGCGCGCCGCCTAGCAGCCAGGCCGCCGACACCTGCCGGTCGCGCAGCGCCCTGTCGAGGGCGAGCGCCAACAGGCCGAGGGCGAGGACGTCCTCGGGGTGGCCCCAGATCACCACGGTGGGCCAGAGCGCCGCCATCTCAACGACGATGAGGAGGCGTCTCCGCCCGGCTCCGGCTCCGAGAGTGCGGGCGACGGCGTCGAAGCCGGCGAGCGCCACCGCACCGCAGGCCATGATCACCGGGCCGATGAGGAGCCAGTCGGTGGGTTTCGGGACGGGGATGAGACCGGGAGCCGTCTCGATCAGGTTGAGGTGGGAGCCGAGCACGACGACCGGCGTGAAGAGCACGGCGAAGCCCGGCAGGGTCACGAGGGCCGTGCGGGAGCTGTAGACGTAGGAGAAGGAGCCCCAGCCGATCCAATGCGACGTCCGCACGGTCGCCCAGATGTCGCCGGGGTAGAGCCAGTAGTAGGGCGTGTGCCGGACGAGGTCCGGCCACCAGATGGTGTACGCCATGCCCGTCCCGATGAGGACGAGCGTGGCGACGGCGAGCCAGCCGTAGAGGAGGCGGCCGGCCGCACGTGGCGGCGCCTCCGTCGTCACCGGTGGCTCTCCGATCCGCGCGGCGTCAGACCGGGGCGGTTCCCCCAGATCCGCCCCGGTCGACGTCGCAGCCGGGTCAGCCAGAGGCCGACTGGCAGGGGTTCGACGCTGCGGTGTCGTAGTTCGTCCCGTTCACGAAGACATTGCCCGAGGTGTCGATCGACACCGTGTAGTTGTTCGTGCCGGGGGTCGAGCGCAGCCACGGCCCGACGGTGGAGCCTTGCGTGACGGTCGAGCTCGTGAGGGCGGCGAGGGAGGCCGGGAAGGTCCCCGTCTCGGCCCTGTAGGCCTCGACCGCCGTCTCGACGCTCTTCGCGTCGGCGTTGCACGACGACACGGCGGCGTTCTTCGTGCTGTTGCCGACGGCGAACACCACGACGGTGGCCAGGATGGCCAGGATGACGATGACGATGAGGAGCTCGATGAGCGTGAAGCCCTCGTCCCCCCGCTTCTCTCTCAGTCTCTCAAGCATGTGACGGTTGTCTCCTTTGTTGGGAACTGCAGGGCACAGCGAACTGGTCAGGTGATGTGGACCTGGCGGTAGATGCCGTACATCGCAGAGATGAGGGCGAGCGCCACGAAACCCACCACGATGCCGACGAAGATGATCACGGCCGGCTCGAAGAGCGACGTGAAGCGCTTCAGCTTGTAGTCGAGCTCGCGGTCGAAGTAGGTGGCCGCCGTGCGGAGCTGGCTGTCCATCGTGCCGGTGTTCTCGCCGACGATGAACATGTGGCGGGCAGCCGCCGGGAAGAGGCCGGTCGCCGAGAGCGGACCGGCGAGACCCTCGCCACGCATCATGGCCGTGCGAGCCTCGGTGAGCCCGCTCTTGTAGACGGCGTTCGTCGTCGTGTCGCTCGTGACCTGGAGGGCATCGGGGATGGGCACCCCGGCCGACACCATCGAGTAGAGGATCCGGCAGAAGCGCTCGATGATGGCCGTCGAGATGAGGTCGCCGATGACGGGCAGGTGCAGGAAGACGATGTCGCGGACCTTGTGGCCGCGTTTCGTGAAGACCGCCAGCAGCACGACGAGGGCGATGGCGGCGACGACGCCGACGATGATGTACCAGTCGTTCACGAAGAAGTTGGCGATGCTGAGCAGCATCCGGGTGGGAAGCGGCAGCTTGGCGTTGAGGGAGGCGAAGAACGCCTTGAAGCGGGGGAGCACGAAGACGGTGATCACGACGACCGCCACGATCGCGAGGCACATGACGATCGAGGGGTAGAAGAGCGCCGAGCTCACCTTGCGCCGGGCTTCCATGTCGCGCTCGATGTAGTCGGCCAGCTGATCGAGGACCGTGTCGAGGCTGCCCGTCAGCTCGGCCGAGCGGAGGATCCCGAGGTAGTACTCGGGGAAGGCCTCCGGGTGGGCGGAGGCCGCCTCGGCGAGGGTCGAGCCCTCCCGCAGGTCTTCGGCCATCTCGGCGAGGATGCGGGCGAAGTTCTTGTCCCCGAGCTCCTCGGTCATCACCTCGAGCGACTCGAGCACGGGGATGCCGGCCCGGGTGAACACCGCCATCTGACGGGAGAAGTGCATCAGCTCGCGGCGCGGCAGCTTCTTCTTCGTGAGCTCGAACTTGAGGATGCTCTTCTGCTCGGCCACCTCGACCGGGGCGAGGTTCCGCTCGACGAGGGCGCGCCGCGCCATGCCGACGGTGAGGGAGTCCTCGACGCCCGAGATGGTCTTTCCCTCAGGGGTGATGGCGGTGTACTTGAACTTGCCCATTGGTCGACTCGCTCTCAGAGGGCGTAGATCGAGCGGATGACTTCGGGGATCGTGGTGACGTCGTCCTCGACGAGCCGGATCCCCTCCTGGCGGAGCGTGTGCATCCCTTGTGAGACGGCCATGCGCTGCAGCTCCTCCTGAGTGGCCCAACCGACGATGAGGCGCTTCAGCTCCGGCGTGATGCGCATGACCTCGAAGACCCCGATCCGGTCCCGGTAGCCAGTCCCGGCGCAGAAGTTGCAGCCCGTCCCCCGGTAGAACACCTGCTTGTCGCTCCCGCCGTTCTCGTTGTAGAAGGCGAGGTCCTCGTCGGCCGGCTGGTAGGGGCGCTTGCAGCTGTGGCAGGTCCGGCGCACGAGCCGCTGGGCGACGATGGCGATCACCGAGGAGGCGATGAGGAACGACTCGATTCCCATGTCGAGGAAGCGGTGGAGGGCGGCCGCGCAGTCCGTGGCGTGGATCGAGGAGAGCACGAAGTGGCCGGAGAGGGCCGACTGCACGGCGACCCGGGCGGTGTCGACGTCGCGGATCTCGCCGACGAGGATGACGTCGGGGTCCTGGCGCAGGATCGAGCGCAGGCCGGTGGCGAACGTGATGCCGGTCTGCTCCTGGATCTGGATCTGGTTGACCGACGTGAAGACGTACTCGACCGGGTCCTCGATCGTCATGATGTTGCGGTCCGGCTGGTCGATGTCGGCGAGGGCCGCGTAGAGGGTGGTCGTCTTCCCGCTCCCTGTCGGCCCGGCGCACAGCACCATGCCGAAGGGGGAGCGGATGAGGTGGGAGATGTCGACCTGTGTGGGCACCGGCATCCCGAGGTCCTGCATGCGGATGAGGGAGCGGCCCTTGTCGAGCAGCCGGAGGGAGCAGCACTCCCCCCAGATGGTGGCGATCGTCGAAACGCGGACGTCGATGTCCCGGCCGTCGATCGTCACGGTGAACTGGCCGTCCTGCGGGCGCCGCCGCTCGACGATGTTCATGGCCGCCAGGATCTTGATGCGGCTGGCCAAGGCTGGCGCCATGGCGATGGGCAGCTCGACGGCGTCGTGCAGCGCACCGTCGATGCGGAACCGGACGCGCAGGCGCTCCCCTTGCGGCTCGATGTGGATGTCGGAAGCCCGGTCGCGAAGCGCCTGGGTGAGGAGCAGGTTGACCACCTGCACGACAGGGGCGTCCTCGGCGACGACCGTCGAGACGGTCTGCTCGACGGGACGTCGGGGGCCACCGGTCGACTCGAACGCCTCCACGTGCCGGTCGATCTCGCCGAGGGCCCGGTAGGCGGACTCGACGGCGCGTTCGATGTCGGACGGCGAGGCGATGGCAAGGCGGACGGGCCGTTTCGTGGCGCCGGACAGGAGGGCGGCGATCTCGTCGGTCGGGTCCGAGACCGCGATCGTCAGGCCGTCGTCGTCGAGTGCAACCGGGATGGCGAGATGGGCGCGGGCGATGCTCTCGGGGAGAAGGCCGATCGCCTCGTCGGCCGGCTTCGCCTGGGAGAGGTCGACCATCGGGACGCCGAGCTGCTCGGAGAGCACCCGGGTGAGGTCAGCCTCGCGGAGGGCGCCGAGGTCGACGAGGAGACGGCCGATCCGCTTGCCCGACGCCGACTGCTGGAGGAGCGCCTCGGAGAGCTGGGCGTGGGTGACGAGAGCGGCCCCGACGAGGAGCTCACCAAGTGGCGAGCGGGCGGGCTCGTCAGCCTCCGGCTCGATGAGCGCGAGGGCGGTTGTGGTGTCGGCGGCGGCGGACGACAGCCGGTCGTCCCTCTTCCGCTTCAGCCCGCGCGCCACTGCGCGCTCCGTCGGGTGGTGGGAGCCACGTCCCCATCGTGGGGTGGGACTTCCACTTGGCCGTCTCTAGAAACCCAACAATTTCCCAATCTCCAGGCGACCTGCCCAATACTCGGTCTCGAGAAGCTCGACGAGCAGCTTCGTCGCCCGCCACGGCTCGCCTTGGCGGCATCCGCCGGCGTTGGGCGACACTTGGGCGGCCATAGTGTGGCCGATGAGTTCCTGCTTCGGAGACGCCAGCTGGTCGAGAGCTTGTGACCTCGCGCGTCCCTGGAGAGAGACGAGCCATTGTCGCCTGGAGCCCATCGCCGAGCACCCCGCCGGTCTTCGCCTGACCCGATCGTCGCGCTTTCCCCGGCTCCCTACCGCGTCCGAGGGCGGGGCGAGCCGTCGCGCCGAGTGCGAGCGCTAACGGGGTGCGATCGGCTCGGTGGGTGCCACGGCACCACCGGGGGGTGCCTCCCAGGACGCGGCCAGTTGGAGGCTTCGGTGCTGGGCCGCTGCGAGAGTCTCCGCCATGGTCGGTGGCTCGACGTCTTGATCGACTGGGAGGAGGTCGAAGATCTCGTTCCCGAACCAGGAAAGGTCGATGAACGCAAGCCGTTCCCAGTCGACGCCGAACCGGAGGATGCCGCACCGTGCGTCGAACTCGGGGCCGGCCACGTTCTCCGTGCCGAGCCCGCGCGAGCGCCGGCGCTTGCCGGACACGCCGACGAGCGCGCCGGCTGCGTCGAGAGGGTCGACAACGAGCCCGCGCAGATACCCCGGGTATGAGGCCAGCACGGTCCTGTCGCCGTCGGGCTGCACTTCCTCGATCGTGCCGGAGAACGACCCGAGGACGTAGAGGTGCCCGCCGTTGGAGACGAGTGTGTGTGGTTGAGAGAGTCCGCCCGACAGCACGCTTCCGTTGCTCAGGTCGCGAATCTGGCCGATCGGGGCGCCGTGCGGCTGAACGCGCCATCCCTCGCCGAACGTGCTCACGAGCACGTGACCTTGGTGAAAGGCGACAGAGTTCACGTGCATGGAGTCCCGCTGTTCCGAGCTGAGCGCGTGTTCTGCGACCAATTCGAACGGGGGGTCGGAGAACAGAGAGAGCTCGAGCACGCTGTCCCGCCCTGTCGCCACCGTGAGGAGGGAATCGTGTGTCCACGTGAGAGAGTGGGCATCGTCGAGGTCGGCAACGACGGTGCTCCGCTCAAGCGAGAGGTCCGGTCGGAGTCGAACGAGTCGCTTTGTGCCCGGAAGGCCGACGACCACCTCGCCGGAGGCGAGCGCGGTGAGGCCGGTTGCGCCGAAGTCCGCCAGGTCGTAGCCGAAGCCGATCTCGCGTAAGTAGCCGGTGGAGATGTCGACGAGTGCCAGCAGGCTCTCAGGAGAGGCGACGGCGTTCGTGAACGAGACGAGGACGAGATACGGAGCGTCCGCACCTGCCGAGGTGTCCGGCTCGGAGAGCTCCCGCTCTACGCCCTCGCCGAGGAGGCCCGTTGTCGTCATCCGCTCGGCGAGGGTATCCGCTCGTAGATGTACTCCGCCTTGAAGGTGTCGATGTACCCACTGGCCGGATAGGTGGTGGCGAGGTGAGCGACGAGCGAGTAGTTCTGGCTGAACCACGTGATCATGTACGGAACCCACGGGATGAAGTCGCTGTAGGGAATCCGCAAGTCGACGTAGTCAGCCCGCTGCAGCGCTTCGAACCATTGCTCCACGAAGGGAAACTGAAAGGACGGTGGGCTGAGGTGCGGCTGTGTGCCACCGTCGTCCGCGAGGAACATGCCGTAAGGGTCGACAACGGCCGGACAGCCCGGCTTCGACGGGGAGAAGCGGTTGGCCGCGATGAGGTCCGGCGGGTAGTCGGAGATCACGCACGCACCTGCCGGGATGACCCCGTCGATACCGCTTACGTTGGAGGCTTCGGAGAGATACCTTGCCGCGTAGGTGGTGTCCTGCTGGACCAGAACGGCGGCGAGCACCATCCCGACGAGCGCCACCGCTGCAACGGGTCCGTGGGTGAGGCGACGGAGTGTGCCGCCGGACGACGGCGAGAGCCGGCGGCGGCCAAGTAGCGAGATCCCCGAGCTGAGGCCGCGACCAGCCACCACTCCGAGGAGCGGCGCTCCGAGCGCGGCCGGGAAGTAGGCGTAGTGGTCGAAGAGTACCGGTGCGTCGAAGGTTCCGACGAACGTCACGGCAGCGAGCATGAGCAGAAACCACTCGAGCCGCGTCCTGTTTCTCCACTTCCAGCCGAAGAGGGTGAACACTCCGAGCAGGAGCACTGCGAAGCCTCCCACCCCGATCCAGGCGGGCACTTGGAACGCCGTAATGCCGGGCAGGCCGAAGATCGTGAGCAATCGGTCGGCGAAAGGGGTCGCTGCGAAGGTGTTCTGGCGGCTCAACTGGTCGACGATCACGTCGTGAAAGAAGGCTCCCGGCGCAGGGAGGGCGAGCGGCAAGCAGAGCACGACAATGGCGGCCGCGACGCCCGCCGCGAGCCAGGCCAGCTCCCGCCGCCAGCGAGGCAGCCAGACAAGCGTTGCCGCCACGATCGGAAGGACACCCCACACCTTCACAACGAACGCGCAGCCGAGCAGGACGCCGGCGACGACGAGTCGTCGTGGCGAGGGGCGGTCGTCCCTGAACATGACGATGGCGGCAAGGAGGCAGAAGAAGACGAGAAACGGCTCGAGCTCGACGGCTCGGTCGACCGAAACGGTGAGGGGCCACACTGCGAGCGAGAAGGACGAGATGACGATGGCGGCCGTGCCTGCTCTGCGGACGAGCAGTCCAGCTAGTACCGGGTTGCAGGCTGTGACGATCACGGTTAGCACGCGGGCTAGCTCCATGGTCGTCTGAGAGCCCGCGGCCAGCCCGATGAGGGCGAACGGGCTGAGGAGGTAGGCGATTCCGGGCGGGTGGACGAACACGAAGTCGCGGTAGGGGAGCACCCCGTGTACGAGGCGTATTGCGACGCCGTTGTACACACCGTCGTCGTAGCCCTCGTTCCATCCGAGCACACCAGTCAGCACGTTTGGCAGGCTCAGCTGGTAGCAGCCGATCGCCAGCGCGACCGCACCGGCGGCGAAGGGGAGCGCGGTGGGAGCCGGCACGCGCCGGAGCCGGTTCATCGGTCAGACCTTCAGCAGTCCGCCCTGGCGAGGTCCGTCCTTCACGGCGATCAGGTTGGCGCACACGTAGGAGATGTTGTGTTCCCGGTGCCACTCATCCGGGAAGTAGGTCACCACTCGGCTCTCCTGGAAGCGACAGGTGATCTGCGGGACAAAGGCCGAGTACTGGCTGTCAGTGAAGTACCAGAAGCTGTTCTCGTTGTAGTAGGCGACGTGCGTAGGGTCCTGGAACGCGCCGCGCCCGTCGGTGCTCGGCGTGAGCGACAGCAACATCCCCCCGTGGGCGAGCACCCGGTACAGCTCGTTGAAGAGGGCGATCTTGTCGGGGATGTGCTCGAGGAAGTCGACAGCCCTGATGACACCGACCGAGCTGTCGGGAAGGTCGAAGCCCTGAGAGACGTCGGTCACCATGTCAACCCCCGGACCCGGGTATTGATCAACTCCGAGGTACCCGTCCGCCTTCCGATGCGCCGCTCCCAGGTCGAGTGCCAGCAGGCCCCGCCGTTGCGCCCACGCGAGAGCATTCGCTTGCACGTAGCGGTCGTACAAGACGACCGTCTCCTTCTGGATGCGGTCGTTGAGCTCGGCATCGCGCTGAGTGTTGCGCTGGTGCATCCGCTGGAGGTAGAGGCACTCCGTGATGTGCTGGAACTCGCCAAGCTGATACAGCCGGCACATCAGGTCCTGGTCGTCGAGAATGTCTCGCTCCGGGTCGTATCCGCCGGACTTCTCGTAGGCATCTCGCCGAAAGGCGCGGACATGGTTGGGGGCGAACCAGATGTAGCTGACGTTGTGGGGACACGGCTCGAGGCCGTCCACCTGCAGGACCTTGCGCCCATCGACGTCGGCCTCTCGATAGTGCCAGCCATACGCGGCGTCCCACCGGTCGTCGTCTCGCGCACCGGCCTCGGTGATCTGGGCGGAGTCGCTGTAGACGAAGCAGACGTCGGGGGACTTGTCGAAGGCCTCCACGACGAGTTGAAGGGCATCAGAGCGCAGCTCGTCGTCGTGGTCGAGCTCGACCAGGAGGTCTCCGCGGGCCTCCGAGCAGGCAAAACGCTTCGCGGCTCCGACACCCGTGAGCTCGTCCTTGACGAGCACCCGAACTCGAGGATCGTTCGTGACGGGACGCCATCTCGCGCCTTGGTTGAGCACGACGACCCACTCCCAGTCCTCGTAGGTCTGCGCCCGCAGTGTGGCGAGACAGTCATCGAGGAATCGCGGTTGGTGACTTGGCGTGAAGACCGTGACACGCGGCGACCCCGGTGGTCGGTTGACCGGCTTCTTCTTGGTGACTCGTGAAGCCACTAACCATCACCGCCGAGAGACCTTGCGGACACTCGGTGATGCTGCACCCAGCACAGCCCCGGCGGACAACCCACCATCTCATTTTGCCCTTGAATTGGGCTCCTCTTGAGCAATGGCGTTCCACTGGCCCGTCAAGTCGCCCTGGTAGTCTTGAAGGGAATGCCGGCTGAGAGCGGTCGTGGGGCGGGCTGGGCTCATCGAGCAGACAGCCTGGTTGGCACCGCCGGCCGGTTACCGACACGGAGGATCGGTCTGCCTTGAAAACACTGCGACCCGGACCGGGCCGATCGAAGCGTCACCGAGCGTGGAGCGCCCTCGCGGGTTCCCTCGCGGCAGCAGCCCTTCTGGCAGGCTGCTCATCCGGGAACGGCTCCAAGTCGACCGTCACGACGACTGCCGCCGACAAGTATCTCAACGAGGGGCTACTTGCCCAGCAGCAGGGCAACACGACAGCCGCCATCGCCGACTATGGCGCGGCGATCAAGGCAAACGCCCTCGACACCGTCGCGTACTACGACCTTGGCGTGCTCTACCAACAGCACAACGAGGTGGCGCTTGCCCGGGCGAACTACGAGAAGGTGCTCCTCATCGACCCGAAGGACACGTCCGCTCTCTTTAATCTCGCGGTCCTGGACACTCCGAGTGAGCCCAGCACGGCCGTCTCCCTCTACCAGCAGATCCTGACCATCTTGCCGAACGATGCGAACACTTTGTTCAACCTGGGGCTCCTTCTCGAGAAGCTGGGCCAGAAGGCGAAGGGAGTCGCAGACGTCAATAGGGCCATCGCGATCAACCCAGCGCTCGCATCTCGAGTCCCCCCGTCCACGACGGTCCCCAAAGGCAAGTCTTCGACGACCACCACGACGACGAAGCTCAGCGGCTGACGCACCTTCTGTCAGACTCCCGGAACGAACTCGCCCGTATCACGCGTTGTCCGGCGAACCGGCGGGTCCGCCAGTGTCTGCTCGCCGGTCAGGAGTTCGCCAACAAATTCCGATATACGTATTCGGTCTTTTCCGGTTCGACCACGTCCTTTGGATCGACCACGTTCGTGCGCGACAGGGTCTGCGCGAAGTTGCCAACAAGCTGATAATTGTCATGGAACCACAGCACGGAGTACGTGGACCACGGGATGAAGTCGCTGAAGGGCACCTGTAGTTCCACGTAGGTTGCGTGCTGCAGCCATGTCAGCCACTCGTACAGAAACGGCAGTGCGTACGGCGGGCTCGGGTGCGGGGCGCTTCCGCCGTCGTCGGAGAGGTACAGGCCGACAGGGTCGACTACCGCTGGACATCCGTCGCCGCTCGGCGTGAAGCGGTCCGCGACTAGCAGGTCGGCCGGTAGGTCAGAGATCGCACACGATCCTGCGGGTATCGCAGCCGCCAGCGCAGTGCTCGGGTCCGTGCTGGCTGCCAGCCAGCTGCGGGCATAGATGACGTCCTGGCTCAGAAGGAAGACTCCGAGTGCCAGGCACAGGCTCATCAGGAGGATCGGCACAGAGCTATTCCGGGATCCGATCGGCTTGATGCTTCTCGCCGCACGCAGGACGTCCACGGATCGGACGCGGGTCACTGTGACGCCGAGCAACAAGGCGAAGAACGCAGCGGGGAAGTAGGAGTAGTGATCGTTTGACGCGGGAAACGCGAGCATGCCCGCGAACACGACACAAGGAGCGACGAGAGCAAACCACTCCACTCGTAGGCGTCGCCGTGGCCCGGCGACGACGGACAGAAGTACCAGTACGACGAAGAGTGTGGCCAGCCCGTAGACGCAAAGAGTCGAGCGAAGCGTCGAGGAGGTTATCCCGTCGAGGCCCGATACGAGTCCGATCCTCCCTCCGAGGGAGATCGGGCTAACGGCTCTGGGTAGCGTGCGCTGCAGTTGCGTCGCGACGACGTCGTGATAGAAGGAGCCGGGGGCGGCGATGACAAACGGCGCGCAAGGGATGACAGCGCCCGCTACGACCGCGGATCCCAACCGGACTCCAATGGTCCGCCACTTGGGCAGACAGACGAGCGCAATCGCGAGGAGCGGAAGAATGGCCCAGACCTTGACCGTGAGAGCGAAGCCGGTGACTAGTCCGCCCAGCAAGAGCCTGCGAGACGACCCAAGCTCGAGTGCGTCGAACACGAGGAGGGAACCGAGCAGGCAGCAGAAGACGAGGTAGGGCTCGAGCTCAACGGTCGGGTCGACGGCGACGGCGAGCGGCCAGAGAGCGAGAGAGAATGCCGCCACCGCCGACGCCACTCGTCCGACGCGTCGAAGTAGCAGTCCCGCCAACGTCACGTTGCCCGCGACAACGAAGACGGTCAAGCAGCGGGCTAGTTCGAGGGAGACTCTTGTGCCGAAAACTCGACCGACGAGAGCGAGAGGGGCGAAAATGAGAGCAATCCCAGGGGGATGGAGAAACACGAAGTCGTGATATGGGAGGACCCCGTTTACGAACCGAGTCGCAACACCGACGTAGACGCCTTCGTCGTAGCCTTCGTTTCGGGCCAGCACCCCTGCGAGTACATGGGGAAGGGTCAAGTAGTAGATGCCCATGGCAAGACTGACCCCGCCCGCAGCGAAAGAAAGTGAGGTAGGCGTCACGTGGCGAAGATCGCGTCGCTGCCCCACCGACATATTCGGCACCGACGCTTCGTCTGGCGAGCCGTCGACCTCGACGATCCGATCGGTCACGAACTCGCGCCCCCTCAAACCTCCATATCAGGGTATCAAATCGCCTCAAACTTGAAGGCGATCAGGTGCTTGCATGTGTCAGAATGCAAGCGAGATGAGCCCTCGGTCACCTGGAACGCCCATGCGCTCGGTTCCTGTGGCCACCGCGACGCCGCCGGACCGACTGCGAACGGGAGGACGACCGCGAGTCTTCGGGCTGATGGCGTACCGGCCCACCGAGTGTTCTGCACAAGTGCGGCGAATTGGGTTCGTGTCCAGGTTGTCGCCGCCGAAGCGAAACGTATGAGCTCGCCAATGTTCGTCGAACGTTGAGGTCATGGGGCAATCGAAGCCCATGACGATGCGCTTTCACGTTGTCAGCCTGCCGCATAGCCAGACCACGAAAGCCTTTTCTTGGTCGGCTTTCACCGACAAGGTCCGCAAGTTCTGCAACATGATGACAAGCCTCGGTCACGAGGTCTACCTCTACGCCTCGGAAGACAACGAGGCGGCCTGCACCGAGCTCATCACCTGCATCACGAAGCAGGAGCAGCGTGAGCTGATCCCAGACCTGGCCGAGCGATGGGTTGCCGAGGAGCCGCAGTGGGCGCTGATGAACGGCCGGGCGATCAGCGCCATCGGGAAACGCCTCCAGCCGCAGGACTTCATCTGCTTGATCGGAGGCGTGGGCCAGAAGTCCGTCGCCGACGCCTTCCCGCTCGCCCTCAGCGTCGAGTTCGGAGTGGGCTACTCGGGCGTGTTCGCGAATCATCTCATCTTCGAGAGCTACGCCTGGATGCACACCATCTATGGCCACATGCGAGGTGCCTATACGGCCGACGGGCGCTTCTACGACGCCGTCATCCCGAACTACTTCGAAGTGGAGGACTTTCCTTTCTCGGCCGAAAAGGAGGACTACTTCCTCTACATGGGTCGGGTGACCTACCGCAAGGGCTATCAGGTCGCTCTGGAGGTCTGTCAGCGAGAAGGGTTCAGGCTCAAAGTGGCGGGCGCTGGCGACCCGCTGCCCGACTGGGTGGAGAACCAGGGTGTTGTCGGTCCCGAGCGGCGCGGAGAGCTGATGAGCCGGGCGAGAGCGGTGTTCGTGCCGACGCTGTACATCGAGCCCTTCGGAGGTGTTGCGGTCGAGGCGATGCTGTGCGGGACTCCGGTCATCACCACCGACTGGGGCGCCTTCACCGAGACCGTGCCGCAAGGAGTGACGGGGTTTCGTTGCCGCACCTTCAAGGAGTTCCGAGAGGCCACGGCGGCCGTGGCCAACCTCGACCCAAAGGCGATCCGTGACTACGCGGTGGCCACGTTCTCCACCGAGGTCATCGCCCGCAGATACGAGACGTACTTCGAGCGGCTCCTGACGTTGTGGGGAAAGGGCTTCTACGAGGAATAAGGAACCGCGCGGGTCAGGCGGGGCACGACATGGCCTGGTCCCTGCGGCGCTCGCGCTCGAGCCGACCCTCGGCTGGTCAGGCCGGCTGAAGGAACCCGGTCCGGACGAGACGAAGGACCAGGGCTTCGAAGTCAGTGATGAGCGATCTGTAGCGCGAGTCGATGGGAGAGATCGCGACGCCATGGCGCTGTAGCGCCACGTCGATCAGCTCCTGGAGAGGTCTCTCCCCCGTGCAGGATGAGACAACACGGCCAGCGGGATCCAGTATGTGGATGCTGGAGTGAATGCCCCCAACCTTGTGGAGGGTGACGCCGGCGTCGACCCAGTGGCCGTCCTCGGACCTGAGCGTCGGCTCAACATGGACCGAATCGGGGATCCGGAAGCGCTCAGCGAGCAGAGACTCGGCTGACGGTCGTCGCACGAGCCATTCCTGCGCCTCGAACAGTTCCGCGATGCCGTCGGCTTGGGCAGTCGTGAGCTCTGCGCTGAGCTCCTCGGTGAGGAACCACGGGTCGTCGCTGTCCGTCTTCTGAAGTATCACGAACCCCTGGATAACGCGAGTGACCTGCTGTTCCTCGAGGTATGTGACGAGCTCGGCGAACCGCTTGTCGGCGAGCTCGGCGTCGATCTGGCCGACGTCCCAGACGTACTCGATGGCATAGGTCACAGGATCCTGGCGGATGAGGGGGAGGACAGCCACATTGCAACCAGACGTTGCGCACCAGCTCTTCACCCTCTCCTCCCAGGGCTCTCCGGATCGCTCCACCCAGAGACAATTGAACTCGGCCCATCCTCCGAAGCGCAGGCGCTGGCCTGCCTCCCTCACGACCGTTGCCGAGATCTCGTCGAGTGGCAGGCGGCTGTCCCGGTGCAGGTACTCGAACCACGGCGACACGACGAAGGGCGGATTGCTCACGATGAGGTCGAAGGTCTCTCCAGCGACCGGCTGGTAGAGGTCGCCCTGCCTCAGCTCCACGTTCGTGACCCCGTTGAGGGCGAGGTTGAACTCAGCGAAGGCAAGGGCGCGGGGGTTCACGTCGGTTGCCACCACCTCCTCGCAGTGCTGAGCGGCGAAGACGGCCTGCACGCCGTTTCCGGTCCCGACGTCGAGCGCTCGGCCGAAGGGGCGCCGAAGCGTGGCGGAGGCCAGCTGTGCGGAGGTGCGATCGCTGTCGAAGACGAAGTCCGGGACTCCGACAAGAGCGTTCGGCGGAACGTCGTCGGACGCGATGAAGAGGTGCTTGTCGGCGACACGTCCGGGGTGCAGGCGCACGAGCGGCTTGGCCGTCCCCCTCCGTATCCTGACGAGTCCCGTTCGGACCCAGTCGGCGGTGTTTGCCTCGGCGACCTCCTCGAGCGCCTTCTCCGGTACTTCCATCCCCAGCACGAAGAGGCGCAAAAGGGTGTGGAGCGGCGTCTTCTCGTCGGTCTTCCGCCGAGCAGGGCCCGACCAGCCCCTCTGGAAGGTCCCGAGGATTCTGGCGGGGAGGACCTTGGCGATGGCCGAGCTCTCGTAGCCCGCCGAGACGAGAGCCGACCTGATCCTCTCGAGACGTGCCGGGTCGCTTCCGTCGGGTGGCGAGGTGGGCACGGAGGATGTTCTAGTACTGGTCGCCGTTCATAAGACCTCTTCACGTAGCGCCCGCGCACGAAACGGTCGTGAGTCGTGAGCCAGCCCGACCTCAGGTCACTGCGCGGTCGAAGCCGGCGGGCAACCGACGCCGGGCCAGCAAGATCTCACGGCGAGCCCGGCGACGCTGCCCGGCGTTCTAGTAGCCCTCGATGGTGAGGTAGGGGTCGGTGAAGGTCACGCTGCTGGCCGTCATCGCGCCGGATCCCGCTCCGAACTCTTCCGTGATCGTGTAGGTCGACCCACCGGTGAGCTGGAGTGGGATGGTCGCACTGCCAGCTTGCTGCCCTCCCATCGATCCGCCACCGAAGCCGACGGTCCAGGAGTCTTGCAAGGATGCCGCCACACTCCCAGCTCCGGACACCGCGAACGAGATCGAGCAGAAGTCGCCGTCTTGGGCGCCAACGTCATTGCACTCGCCTCCGACGGTGACCAGCACGACCTGCGTTCCGGTGCCGGGCACCGTGATGGACAATCCGGACGTCCCACCGGCTCCGCCTGAGTTCGCAACCCAGGAGGCAATGGGGAGAGTGGCTGGCGCGGCGACCGTGACCGACGTCCCGGTCGCAGTCTTGATGGCTGCAGCACCTCCCTGCGCTCCCGTCGGCCCCTGGAAGCCGGTCGGTCCCTGGAAGCCGGACGCCCCCGTCGGGCCCTGGAAGCCGGTCGGTCCCTGGAAGCCGGACGCCCCCGTCGGGCCCTGGAACCCGGTCGGT